>Ga0194044_10001289_pt1 | contig 12750 bp, 10 predicted proteins | sample JunL4417m_MetaG_FD_155460 | JGI IMG/M metagenome (GOLD analysis project Ga0194044, IMG submission 155460) | Anoxic zone freshwater microbial communities from boreal shield lake in IISD Experimental Lakes Area, Ontario, Canada - Jun2016-L442-17m | ecosystem: Environmental > Aquatic > Freshwater...
GCCGAGCGATTTGCTCATCTTCTTGCCTTCGACCAGCAGGTGCGCGCCGTGCAGCCAGTGTTTGACGAAAGGCTGGCCCTGCGATTGCACCGCGGCACCCTCGCTCTGCGCGATTTCATCCTCGTGATGCGGAAACATCAGGTCTTCGCCGCCGAGGTGCAGATCGAAGCTTGGCCCGAGCAGTTTCATGCTCATGGCGCTGCACTCGATGTGCCAGCCCGGCCGGCCCTCGCCCCACGGACTAGGCCAGAACACCTCGCCGTCCTCCGGCGTCCTTGCTTTCCAGAGTGCAAAATCGGCGACCGCTTCCTTCGCATATTCATCGCTGCGCACCCGCTCGCCGACCCGCATCTCGTCGAAATTCAACTTCACCAACTGCCCGTAGTGGCAGCCGCACCCGCGATATTTCTCGATGCTGAAATAAACCGAGCCATCCGCGGTCTTGTAAGCCAGCCCCCGTCCCATCAGCTTTTCGATCAGCGCGATGATGTCCGGAATATGTTCCGTGGCGCGCGGTGTCTGATGGGGTGGCCGGCAGTTCAACGTCTTGAGGTCGTCGAAAAATGCCTCTTCAAACTTGCCGGTGAACTCGCGCAGCGGCAGTTTCGACTCGCGCACCCGCTGGATGATCTTGTCGTCCACGTCCGTGATATTCATCACGTGCTGGACGGCATAGCCTTTGAATTCGAGATAACGGCGCACCAGATCGGCGAAGACGAACGTCCTCCAATTTCCGATGTGCGCGACATCATACACCGTCGGGCCGCAGCAGTACATGCCGGCCTTTTTCCCGTTGGGATCCAGCGGGACGAACTCCTGCACCGAGCGGGACAACGTATTGAACAGTTTCAAACCCATATCCGAATGCGCGGAAGCTTAGAGCCAGGCGGACGAAAGAAAAGCCCAAACCTTGCGGCAGCGGTTAGAAAACCTTGGACGAGCCAGCCGGCCCAAAAGGGTCTCGACTTCACGCTCGCGCAGAGCTATTAAGAAGTCGTTCTTGCAACCCATGAAATCGAGCCTGAAGATACATACCCTGTTTCCCTGTTCCCGCATGTTGCTGTTCGGCTGCGCCGTCGCGAGCCTCGGCCTGAAGCTCGAGGCTGCGCCATTTGACGCTGCGCCCTTTGGCCTTCCGTTGCCCGAAGGCAACGGCGTGATGTGGGAGGATCCGCGTGAGATTCACCAGGTGGTCGTGCATTTCGCCGAAGCGGCGCCCGCGGCGGAGAAGATCAGGCTGGAATACTGGGGCAGCCGCTGGCCCGAACAACATCTGCCCAAAGACCGTGAGCCGGGAGGCGGCTCTGTCGGTTGGATGGAATTGGGCAACTGGTACACCTACAAGTGGCGCGTGGCGGATGCCGAAATCCATGCCGACGGCAATACCCTCACGTTCAACTTCCGGCCGGTGAATGCCAGCGAGTTTCCCAAATTGAAGGACTATCCAGCATCATTTCGATACACGTTGAAACTCCGTGTGGCGTCCGAGGCACCATTGCCCAAGATCGAGCGCCTCGAGGCATTTACCGATTCGACGCTCGAATCGCGCATCGTCAACCTGGCATGGAAATCCGAGCCAGCGGGGAAGGTCAGCTTCGAGGTGTTCAACGGTGGGCTTGAGAGCGCGGAGAAAGCTCCCAGCCGCGGTTCCCGGTTGAAGCTGCAGGCAGCCGCAAACCCGGACCCCAACACCTTCGACAGAACGCTGGTGAAGGTGCAGAACGGCGCGAGTGTTTTTACTTTTGCAGTGGACGATCTGAAGCAGGGCGCGCTCTTCCTGCCGCACGTTGAGGCGGTCGTGATGCCCGAAAGCGACGCGCGCGACTTTGCGGCAGTGGCGGCCGCCCAGAGAAGCGCCGGCGGGAAGACGCTTTACGACCGCGTCGCGGAAATGCCGGAACAAAGCTGGCGCTCCGCCTGGGAAGGGATGCCGCCGAAGAAATCCCACATCTACCTGCCGCTGGGACTCGATAGCGGACGGCAGCGATTCCAGCTCGATGCCGACGGTGCCGTGCGGTTTCGCTCCAATGACCACTTCTTGAAGTGGCGCCCGGGTAAGGAAACGCCCCGGCTGGCTCTCGAAACTCCGCCGGTGCGGTTCCGTTTTCAACCGCCTGCGGCGCCGGTCTTCCGCACCATCGAAGAAGCCTGCCTGCCCATCGGTTACACTCTCTGGGAGACCAACGGTGTGCGCATCTCTCAGACCGCTTACGCCACTGAACTTGATGGCGCGAAAGCAGGCGGTCCGGTTCCCGCGGCGGACAGACTCACGGTGTTTCTGGCGAAGTTTGTCTTCACCAACATCACCGATTCGCCACAAGTTGCTGCCATGCCCGTGACTTACATGAGCGGGGACGTGGTCAAACCGCTTCGGTCGGGCGAGAAGGGAATGCTCTGGCTCGGTGACAACGCGCGCGCGCAGGTGCTGGCCGACAAGGCGCCGTCCGTCGAAGCGGAAACTCTGAGTTGGAGCTGGAGGCTTGCGCCCGGCGAAAGCAAGACGGTCATTGTCAAGATTCCCTATACCGTCCTTACCGAGAAGTCCGAGCAGGCGGCATTGGCAGCATTGGATTTCGACCAGCAAAAAAACGAGATCGCCGGTTACTGGCGCCGGCGGCTGGACGAAAGTGCGCGGCTCATCACGCCCGAGCCGATGCTCAACGAGTTTTACCGCGCCCACGCTGGCCACTTGCTCATCAACTGCGAGGGCGATCCTGAGAGCGCCGGACGTCGCTTTGCGCGCGTTGGCTCGTTCGGCTACGGCGCCTATGGCAACGAATCCTGCATGATGGTCGTGGACCTCGACCGTCGCGGTTATCACAAGGAGGCGCAGGCATGTTTGGACGCCTGGGTGCACTACCAGGGAACGGCCGCGTTGCCCGGGGATTTCTCCACCAAGAAGGGAGTTCTTTACGGAGCCGGCGGTCTCGAAGCGGGCGGCTACAACCAGCATCACGGTTGGATTCTCTGGATGTTGGGCGAGCACTATCGGTTCACGCGGGACGAAGCGTGGCTGCGCGGCGCGACGCCAGGCATTGTGGCGGGCGCAGACTGGATCATCAATGAAACCAAACGCACCGCCAACCGCCACGAGCTTGAGCGCGGCCTGCTGCCGGCAGGAAGTCTCGAGGATATTGGCGACTGGTGGACGTGGCTTTCGACCAGTTGCTACACCTGGCGCGGCCTGGACTCCGCGGCGTGGGCTTTGGGCCAGATCAAACATCCGGAAGCTCAGCGCGTGCGCAAAGAGGCCGATGCCTATCACGCGCATCTCCTGGCGAACTTCCGCAAGGCGGCCGACCGATCGCCGGTGGTGCGCTTGCGCGACGGCACGGCGGTGCCGCACATCCCGTCCATGGTCCATCGGCGCGGGCGTGACTTCGGCTGGATCTGCGAGACGCTCGAAGGCTCGCTGCATCTGCTCATCACGGGCGCGCTCGACCCTCTCTCACCGGAAGCCGATTGGATTCTCAAGGATTACGAGGATAACCGCTATATCTCAAACCAATACGGCTACCTGTTGGATGACTTCGACAAGTACTGGTTTGGCCGCGGCGGCATGTCCATGCAGGCCTGCCTCTTGCTGGATGTCGAACCCTATTTGTATCGGGACGACGTGAAGCAAGCCTTGCGCGCACTCTTCAACGCGCAAGCCGCCCAATACTTCCCTGACGAACGCATGAACACGGAGCACGCCCTGCCAGCCCTGGGTGACTGGACGGGCGACCACTATAAAAGCTCCGACGAATCCAATGTCGCAGGCTGGCTGCGCTATCTGTTTGTCCGGGAGCAGGGCGACATGCTGCTCGTCGGCCAGGCTGTCCCGCGCCAATGGCTGCATAACGGCTTGAAATGCGGGATCGAACGAACCGCGACCTACTTCGGCCCCGCCAGCGTAATCTACACCGGCGGTGAAAATGAGATAACTGCCCGACTCGAAGGTCCACGACGCAATCCGCCTAAAGGAATTCGCCTGCGCTTCCGCGACCCCAACGAGCGTCGGCCGGTTTCGGTGACCGTCGATGGCAAGCCCTGGAAACAGCTTGATGGCGAATGGGTGCGATTGCCGGGCGATGTCGGAACAGTCACGGTGGTCGCGCGATACTCGAACAAGTGATTGTAACGCATTACCGCCATGATTGAACAGGGAACAGGGAATAGTCACGATTCCTGGCGATGTCCAGTGGGCCGGCACCGTCGTGCGCATTGAGTCGGTGGACGATCAGCAGCCGCGAAGAATTAAATAGCCATGACCGAGACCGTGACATCTAAGAACGGCGCAGTCATTCGCCTCACGGATGAACGGTGGTCGCACATTACCGAGGAACACACCGAGCTCGCCGGTTTCAAATGGGACGTTCTCGAAGCCGTTTCCGAGCCGGAACGGATTTTGACCGGTGGCGAGGGCGAACTGCTCGCGCTTAAGAAACAAACTGATGGCAAAATCCTTGTGGTCGTGTATCGTGAAGCTGTTGACGACGGCTTTGTCATCACCGCGTTTTTGACGCGCCGCGAAGCCTCGCTTAACCGGAGAAAACAATTATGGCCGTAGCCGAAATCAACGATTTTTTGAAGATGATGCCTGCTGTCAGACGGTCGCCACACGGTTACCTGTGGTCATCTTACGACGCTGATGCCGACGTGCTTTACATCAACTTCAAGAAGCCCAGCCACGCCACCGATAGCGAGATGACCGACGACGACATCCTTGTGCGCTACGAAAACGACGAAATGGTCGGTCTGACCGTGCTGCACGCCAGCAAACGTTGATGCAAGTCTTTGGCCATCAACCACCCATCATGAACTCTCAAGAGCGGCCTGCGCATCGTCCTTTCAGCCGGCTTCAAGGCGCTGGCACCTAACGGCGCGGTCGTTTTTTCAACTCCTCGATTGCTTTCTGCGCGACCGGGTCGCCGCGGCCCGCCGCCTCATACATAGCCTCCGTCAAGGTCTTAAGCGAGGCATCCACGGTTGCCAATTGCTCAGGCGTCAACTCTTCTTTGCGCAGCCCCATCATCAGAACTGTGGCTCCGGCGTAGTCGTTGGTTTTGGCGCAAGCCACCGCCTGGGTCCAGGATTCTCTAACCGCCGCGGATGCGCTATCGAAGACCTTGGACTTGCCGCCGATGGAGGATGGACTCTTGCTGCAACCGGCCGCCAAGGCCGCCAAGGCCACCAAGAGGACGAATGGGTGTTTCATGGGCTGGGAATTTCGTGATGCGGACTCGATGCCTCGGTCCAACGCTAAGTGCCGTCGCCGGTTCGGCTGGCTGGATCGCACCAGAGCAGGCCCGGACGGAGCAACTGCTGTTTCTGGAATGCGGTGAACTTGTAAAACTCCGCATGTCCGGAAAAGCCCAGCAAGATGCAGCCTGAGACATGGCGTTTGCTGGGGCCCTCGTTGAGGTCCGGCATGCTGCTGCCATCGTTGTAAGTGTTTATCGTGTACGGAGGCAGGTCATCCGGCTCCCACATCACGTAGGCAACCGGTTTGAACCGGGCGAGCTTATGCGGCTTGGCGGCGAGGGCGGTGTTGCCAAAACTGCAGACGGCTCCGGTCATGACGTAGGTGGATAGTTTGTTGTCCCGTTGTTTCCAGTAAATCGAGTTGGTGGTGTCCAACGGGCAGCGATAGACCGCCATGGACTTGAGATATTCCCAAAACTGCCCCCCCTCGTAGGCCGCCCGCGGGTTAATATTGTAGGGCGCGACAAGCAGGTTTGGCACCGAGCCGCGCGTACCGTCGTAAAGCCAGCCTTTGCCCCAGGGTGGCGTCCAGGGTGAATTCCAGTTCGGCGCCGGCATCGAGTCTCCCCAATCGCCAGCGTACATGTGCATAGCCAGACCTAGCTGTTTCATGTTGTTGGTGCATTGGATGCGTACGGCCTTCTGCTTGGCCTTGGCCAAGGCCGGCAGCAGCAGCGCCGCCAGGATGGCGATAATCGCAATGACCACCAGCAATTCGATCAAGGTAAAACCCGCAGCCCCTCGGAGGAGGTCGGATTTGTTTATCTTGGACTTTCGCCAGGCAGCAAAGTCAGCGGAAGCATGGGGCTCTTGGGTTTCCGGCGTATTCGATCTCTCATTCATAGCAAGCTTTACACGGGTCGGATCTTGAGCCAGCCGTCATGCCAACAAACGTCAGTTCATACCGGACATAAGCTGTAACAGCAGCTCGCATTGTTCAAAATGTATTAGTTCGGGCGGGTGTGGCAAGCAAAACTCGCAGCAATTCTGCCCATGAACCTGATCGGTTCATGGGCGCAATGCGCGTACAAAATTCGGGGAAGTCTCACTTTGAGGAGCAACGTGGGGCGGACCTTTTGGTCGGAGGATGTGGGCCTGCACGGAGTCTCCGACTCCGTGGACCGGCAGGTCGGAGACCTGCCCCACGCCGCGTCAAAATGAGGTTGGCGCTCACCGGCGGACAGGTCGGCCAAGCCAACTCTCCGTTATCTCTGTTATCTCCAGTTCAAACCTGAGCGTCTGGGTGTCCGTTTCTATAAACATGCCGCTCCTACGGAGCTCGGGGAAAACGGTCTGCGAAGGGGACGACCATAACGAGAATCATGTCTGGGCCCATTTTGTGCTTCTCAGGGGCACAATGAATCAGGCAAGGTTCAGGCGTGGCGAATTCGGTTCAGATTATGCGTGTATTATTTCCACCTGCGCTGGAAGAACGACGGCGCGCGGCCAATGGCCGGCAGTGTCGTGACCGGTGCAGGGATCTTGGGCTGCGCGATGACCAACCTGTGTTGCTGGCGCTCTAGTGACGCCTTTCTAATTTTGTTCAGGCGCTCTCCGATACATGGCACCGGCGGGTTTGCCGGGACGGGTCTCACCAAAGGAACCCGTGTAATTGAGTATGTGGGAGAACGAATTGATAAGCGCGAGTCTCTGAGCCGGTGCGAGGCGAATAATGAATACATCTTCGCCCTGAACGACGAGCAGGATCTTGACGGAAGTGTGGAGTGGAACCTGGCACGCTTTATAAATCACAGTTGCGCGCCCAATTGCGATGCGGAGCTGGAGGGTGGCCGCATTTGGATTGTCGCAAACCGCGACATCACCGCCGGAGAAGAGATCACGTTTAACTACGGCTTCGATCTCGAGGACTACAAGAGTCACCCGTGCCGTTGCGCGTCATCGGACTGCGTGGGATTCATGGTGGGTGAGCAGTTTTTCGAGCATGTGAGGAAGCAAAGAGGGGAACTGCCTGGCGCGGGGTAGCTGATGTCGTCTGGGATGCTGGCTGACGAGCTTTTCGGGCAGCACCGGAGCAGGTTTAGCACATTCGCACCTTCTCCTTGCCGAGGATGTGCCCTAATGGAGTCTAAGAAAGTTGTTCTTTTTTCTTGCGGAGCAAGTCCTGATTTTGCTAAAGTGACCATTCCGGGCTAATTCGGGCGAGCCTCCTCCGGATAAATGCCGCCACGAACTTGAGTTTGATGGAAATTGACGTATGCTAAACTCGCGTCGGTCTTCTGGTGTTCGGTGCCTTCGAGCGCCTTGAGCGGGCGATGAGCGCGATGATTTAATCGATCCGAACAACTCGCGGAAATGTCTGAACTAATCGGGATCAAGCGCGTCTGAAAATTTATGCTGAATAGGAAAGAGAGCAAGTCCGGCAACGGAGCGGAGCCTAGCGGCCGCCGCCCAGGCCGGCCGCCGGGGGCCAAAGGGCGCCCGAAGCGCCGAGGTATTGTCATTTCCACTAAAGCCAATAACCAGAAGGAGTTGCCGGCTGAAACACCGCCCAAGATCGAGTCTAAAGCCGAGCCGGCTGATCTGGCCAAGACCGCTTATGCCATTAGCCATGCAGGTTCCACGACGAGGTCTCCCATCTCGGCGGCGGACCTGACCGAGACCATCAAGACGTTGCTGCACCTGGCCCATGAGCACGGTCACGTTACGTATGACGACATAAACGACATTCTGCCGGACGGTCTCTCGCCCGCAGACTTGGACGAACTCTACAGCAAACTTCGCAACCTCGATGTGGAGATTGTGGACCACGCCGAAGTCGAGCGCGCCAAACCGACCGAACCGGAGGAAGAGGAAGATACCCGACTGGAGGTTCTGGACGACCCGGTGCGGATGTACATGAACCAGATGGGCAAAGTGCCGCTGCTGACCCGCGAGCAGGAAGTCGAGATCTGCAAACGCATCGAGGAGGCGGAGACCGACATGAAGCGCCTCGTTTATGGACTCGGTTTTACGGCCAAAGAGCACATCGCTATCGCGGAGAAACTTCTTTCCGAGCCGCCCAAAGAGCGTTTTGATCGTGTCGTGGTGGACAAGAAAGTCGCCAACCGCGAAGCGCATCTGAGGGAGTTGCGAAGTCTGATTAAGAAAGTCCGAATCCTCGACGACAAAGTGGACGATCAGTACACTGCCTGGCAGAAGGCCGCCTCGCAGACACGTCGCCAAACATGCTTCGCCAGCTTCCAAAAGCTGGATAAGAAGCTACAGGATGTTTTCCCGAAGTTCTTCTACAAGCAAAAGGTTCTCGAGGACATGATCGTCGTGGCCGGCAACGTCCACGAAAAATTCAAAGCCAGTCTGCGCCAGATCGAAGAGCAGGAAACCCGCCGCAAAACCACTGACCAGCAGGCCGCGGTCCATGGCGAACAGACCAAAATCCGCGCTCTTGAACAGTTCGTGCGTCTGCCCCGCGAAGAGTTTTATAAGATATTCACCCAGTTGAAACGCGCCGCTGACCGCGCCCACCAGGCCAAAACGCACATGGCCGAAGCCAATCTGCGGCTCGTCGTTTCCGTCGCCAAGAAATACACCAACCGCGGCCAGTCCTTCCTCGATTTGATTCAGGAAGGCAATATCGGCCTGATGAAGGGGGTTGAGAAATTCGAGTATCGGCGCGGCTACAAGTTCTCCACCTACGCGATCTGGTGGATTCGCCAGGCCATTACCCGTTCGATTGCCGACCAGGCCCGGACCATCCGCATTCCGGTACACATGATCGAAATCATGAACAAACTGTGGCGGGCTCAAAAGCAGCTCACGCAGGAGCTCGGCCGTGAACCCACACCCGAGGAGATCTCGGATGAAATGCACATGCCGGTTTCGCGCATCAACGCCCTGCTAAAAATGGCGCAACAGCCCATTTCGCTGCACGCTCCGGTGGGTGACGATGGCGACGTTAGCGTTGGCGATTTCATCGAAGACAAGAGTGCTGAGAACCCGTCTGACGTGACCAGCTACAGCCTGCTCAAGGAGAAACTGGGCGATGTGCTCACCAGTCTCACCGAACGCGAACGCCGAATTCTCGAAATGCGGTTCGGCCTGGTGGACGGTTACGAGCGCACGCTGGAGGAAATCGGCAAGATGTACAGCGTCACCCGCGAGCGCATCCGCCAGATTGAAGCCAAAGCGCTGCGAAAGCTGCGCCATCCGACCCGCGTCCGCCATCTCCAGGGCTTTCTCGATACCGAAGAAAAAGCGGCCTAGTGGGAGAATGAAAGTTACTTACTACGGGCACTCGTGTTTTGCGACGCAAGTCGCCGGCAAGGTCTTGTTGTTCGACCCCTTCATCACCGGCAACGAACTGGCCAAGGCCATCGACGCCGGGAAAGTTCCGGCCGATTACATTCTCATTTCGCACGGTCATATCGATCATCTGGCGGATGCCGCGGACATCGCGAAGCGGACCAGTGCCACGATCATCTCGAATTACGAAGTGACGGTGTGGTTCGGCAAACAAGGCGTGCAAAAGACGCACCCCTTGAATCACGGTGGGAGCTGGCGTTTTGATTTCGGTCGAGTCAAGTTCGTCAACGCGGTACATTCCAGCGGTCTGCCGGATGGAACCTATGGCGGGAACCCGGGCGGGTTTGTCGTGGAAAGCAGCGAAGGGAACTTCTATTACAGCGGCGACACCGCGCTGACGATGGACATGAAACTGATTGGCGAATCTACCCGGCTGAGCTTTGCCGCGCTTTGCATTGGCGATAACTTCACCATGGGCATTGACGACGCCATCAGAGCCGCCGAGTTTGTCCGCTGCAACGAAGTCCTGGGCCTCCATTACAACACCTTCCCGCCCATCAAGATCGACGAGCCGGCTGCCATCGAGCGATTCAGAGCCGCGCACAAGAATCTGCATCTGTTGCTCCCCGGTGAGAGCCATAGCTTCTAGGCCGGGAACCAAATCACTCCATTTGACGATTGTGGGCGGTCGTTGCATAGCCCGCCTCGGTATGCGTGCGTCGCCGTAAGAACGCAGTGCGATTGCCTACCAATCGGTCGGCTGAAAGTCCTTCAGGAACTGACCCCACACGTGCTCGCCGGTATTGAAGCCAGCGATGATCGGATCGACGATCCGCGCCGCGCCGTCCACAATGTCCAGTGGAGGGTGAAACCAATGCTCGCGAGTTTTGCGCGCTGCCAGCGCCTGGGGATCTTCGTCCGTCACCCAGCCTGTATCGACGCTGTTCATGTGGATGCCGTCGGCGTGGTAATCCGCCGCCGAGGTGCGCGTCATCATGTTCAGGGCGGCTTTGGCCATGTTGGTGTGGGGATGGCGTGTAGTTTTGAACTTGCGATAGAACTGCCCCTCCACCGCCGAGACGTTTACGATGTGCTTGTCGGGTTCCGGCGTGCGCAGCATCAGGGGCTTTAGCCGGGCATTGAGCACGAACGGTGCGATGGCATTGACCAACTGCACCTCGAGCAACTCGACGGAAGATACTTCGGCCATCGTCAGGCGCCAGGAATTGCGGTCGCGCAGATCGACTTGCTGCTGGTCCTGATCAAGGCGTCCTTGTGGAAACAAGTCGCGTTGCGCGGCAGATTCTTCGGACAGCAGCGGCGCCTGCGACAATTCTGCCGCGTGCTTCAGGCCCTCGAGACCCGGAGTCTGCCCGTTCGGCAGCGCTGTGCTGCCTTCAGGCAGCAGGTGGTATCCGCGCAATCCCTCGTAGCCTCCGAGCAGCCGGGCGGCTTTGGTGGATAGCTCCTGGAGCGGCCCGGTCTCGCGCGCCATCATGTGCTGGTAGAAATCCGGCGGTCGCCGCACCGTTTGGCAGGCGTTATTGACGATGAAATCCAGCCGCATGCGTGTCTTGAGCAGATGCTGGCAAAAGGCCTCGACACTGGGGGTGTGACGCAGATCCAACCCGAAGATTTCCAGCCGGTGACCCCATTGTTCGAAATCGGGTTCCCGGGCATACCGCTCGGCCGAGTCGCGCGGGAACCGCGTGGTGACGATCAGTTCCGCTCCGGATCGCAACAACTTGATGCCGGCCTGGTAACCGATCTTCACCCGCCCGCCGGTCAGCAGAGCCACCCGGCCGTTCAAACGGGCTAATTCGGCTCGCTTTCGAAAGTTGAGATCTGCGCACTCCGGGCAGAGCTGATCGTAGAATGCGTGAATTTGACAGTAGTGACGCTTGCAAATATAACAATGCTGCGACTCATCCACTCTTCCAGGGGAGATTTCCTCGTGGGCCTGTGCCGGCTCAAATCCTGCGGGCGGAAAGACATTCGGAGTGCTAAACACCGGCTGCTGGCGCAACTTCCGAATGCCGGTTTTGGCCAGCACGGCCTGATGTCGTTGTTGCCGTTCGGCTTTGCGCTCGCGTTCCTTGTTCTTGACGAATCGCCTGCGGATGCGCGCATCCGGGCAGTAAACCTGCCCAGCCGCCTGCAGCAAACGGGATCGATCCTCGACAGAGATTCCGGCCAGTAATGCTTGGTTCTCGGCCAGCGCCTCCAGCATTTTAGTGGCCGCTCGCACACGTTCCAAGGCGTCTCCGCCGATCGGTTGACCAGCCTGAGCCGCGCCATTAATTGATTTTGATGTCTGTTGCATTCTCGCCACTCGGCGGGTAACGAGAATAGGTCTTCGCCCCCCGGACGTGGCAACCAGAATATCCAATCGCCGCGGGAAGTCAAAAACTATCGTCCAGGGTGGATTTCAAAAACCGTAGCCGCCGACGGGAGTTGGCGCTGATCTCCGCAAATTCCGGAGAGTGCGCCGACTGCCGTCGGCGGCTAGTGCGCCTGAGAGGGCGAGGGGATAGGGCGGTGAGAGTCTGCCTCTGTGCGGTGAAGAATCGTGCGGTATCGAACCGTAAACTGGAGAGCCGGATGCGGGAGATCCGCCCCTACGGTTCGGAGGGAGAGGCAAGGTTAAAACCCTTGTTCCTACCCCTGTCCATTCGTAGCCGTGAACGGGAGTTCGCGCTAACTTTTCGGCGGATGAGTGCTGGCGCAAGGGTCTCGTCCTCTCGATCGCCCGAGAAGTTAGCGCCGACTCCCGTCGGCGGCTACCAATCGTAGCCGTGAACGGGAGTTCGCGCTAACTTTTCGGCGGATGAGTGCTGGCGAAATGGTCTCGTCCTCTCGATCGCCCGAGAAGTTAGCGCCGACTCCCGTCGGCGGCTACCAATCGTAGCCGTGAACGGGAGTTCGCGCTGACTTTTCGGCGGATGAGTGCTGGCGAAATGGTCTGCTCCTCTCGATCCCTCGAGAAGTTAGCGCCGACTCCCGTCGGCGGCTACCAATCGTAGCCGTGAACGGGAGTTCGCGCTAACTTTTCGGCGGATGAGTGCTGGCGCAAGGGTCTCGTCCTCCCGATCGCCCGAGAAGTTAGCGCCGACTCCCGTCGGCGGCTACCAATCGTAGCTGTGAACGGGAGTTCGCGCTAACTTTTCGGCGGATGAGTGCTGGCGAAATGGTCTCGTCCTCCCGATCGCCCGAGAAGTTAGCGCCGACTCCCGTCGGCGGCTA
>Ga0194044_10001290_pt1 | contig 12747 bp, 9 predicted proteins | sample JunL4417m_MetaG_FD_155460 | JGI IMG/M metagenome (GOLD analysis project Ga0194044, IMG submission 155460) | Anoxic zone freshwater microbial communities from boreal shield lake in IISD Experimental Lakes Area, Ontario, Canada - Jun2016-L442-17m | ecosystem: Environmental > Aquatic > Freshwater >...
ATTCCCCGACTCGTGCTCTCAGACGTGCCGGATGATAGTCGCTTCCATGCTTTTCAGCTATTATTTCGATTTCTGCTACTTGCTGGAAGCCAGCAGGAGCCTGTTCAGTTACGGCAGCGACAAAGCGGTCCCAGTTACCGAGGATGAAGTGTCTGATTCCACGTAAGTAACTCTTATATGTTATTTTTAAAGAGGTTTTTTCTTCAGCGCCAGGCCGATCCAGCGGCAGGTGGGCTTCCAACTCTTCGTCTTGGAATGGAAGAGTGCCTGCGGGAGAAGAGTAAGAGAATTTAACTCCAATTTCAGGACCGTACTTCACTACGTCTATCCGCCTTATTGAGTTTTGGCCTCTTAAAAATTTTAAACACTGGGTTTCATTTCAAGGTCAGGGTGAACATGTCGTCTCTCATATGATAAACCTTTCTGAGTCCTGGGTGAACCTGCTTCAGGGAAAAGCTGAAATTTTCTGTCTGGTTGCTTGACAATCGTCCGAACAACAAGCCTTGGAAACAATTTCCTCGGATCATTGAATTGGGGGCTGCAGTTTCATGTCGCGACGAAAAGCGTTATTTATCTTGAATGTCCAGTTTTTTTTCTTGACTTGCCTAAGCATGTTGCATTAAAGTCACTAGAATCAACGTTTGGGTGACATGAACCATACACGTTCACTTAACCCGCCAGCAAATCGGACCCCTGGAATCCCAAGGTAAGTCAGGAGGGCAAGGACTTTCCTTTGGGATCGTTATATTTTCACGGGGTCCCTCGAAAAAGAAAGCTTGATTAAGTCCAGCTAAAGAAACCTAAGTCGAGAGAGGAGGAACCTTAATGGGAAAACACAACACCCCTATGCTTGATCAGTTGGAAAGTGGGCCATGGCCAAGTTTTGTTTCCGATATCAAGCAGCAGGCGGCGAATGGGAAACAAGTTTTGAAGGAGGCCCCCGATGACCTTCTTGGAGTGTTGGAGCTGTCATTTGAAGATAGAATCACCCACTGGAAGCACGGCGGAATCGTAGGAGTCTTCGGTTACGGCGGGGGGATCATCGGGAGGTACTGCGATCAGCCTCAGCAATTTCCGGGTGTGGCTCATTTTCACACCGTTCGAGTCAATCAACCCGCGAGTAAATTTTACACGTCAAAGTTCCTTCGCGATCTCTGCGATCTGTGGGAAAAACACGGTAGCGGTCTGACAAACATGCACGGATCCACGGGGGATATAATCTTCCTGGGAACAACTACCGAGCACTTAGAGCCGCTGTTCTTCGAGATGACACACGAACTGAACCAAGACCTTGGAGGATCCGGTTCCAATCTTCGGACCCCTGCATGCTGCCTCGGTAAGGCTCGTTGCCAGTTCGCTTGCTACGATACCCAGGAACTTTGCTACCAGATGACAATGGAGTATCAGGACGAACTTCACCGACCCGCGTTCCCCTACAAGTTCAAGTTCAAGTTTGATGGTTGCCCAAACGGCTGTGTGGCATCAATTGCCAGGTCGGATATGTCTGTCATCGGAACCTGGAGAGACGACATTCGTATGGATCAGGAAGCAGTCAAGGCTTATGTCGGCGGTGAGTTTCTTCCCAACGCCGGTGCCCATTCCGGTAGGGACTGGGGCAAGTTCGACATAATGAAGGAAGTCATCAATCTGTGCCCCACTGATTGCATGTCATGGGATGGCAAGAAGCTGGAAATCAACAACAAAGAGTGTACGCGTTGCATGCACTGCCTCAATGTCATGCCTCGAGCTCTGAGAATCGGTCAGGAAACGGGTGCATCAATCTTGTTTGGCGCCAAAGCCCCCATTCTGGAAGGCGCTCAGATGTCCACGCTTACGGTTCCCTTCATGATTATGGAACCCCCATATGAAGAACTGAAAGATTTGATTGAGAAAGTCTGGGACTGGTGGATGGAAGAAGGCAAGAATCGCGAGCGGCTCGGAGAACTCATCCAAAGGAAGAGTTGGCAAGAATTTCTAAGAGTAATCGAGCTGGATCCGGATCCCAGAATGATCGACGAGCCGAGGTCCAACCCTTACATCTTCTGGAAAGAGGATGAGGTAGAAGGTGGATGGACGCGCGATATAGACGCTTACCGTGAGAAACACCAGAGGTAGCAGGAGGTTTAAAACAATGCCTTACGATCCCAGTGATCCGATGAAGGATAGACTTACCGATTTAGGACCCAGATATTACAAGGAGTTCTTTTCACCCATTATCGAAAAAAACTATGGCAAATGGCTGTATCATGAGATCCCAGAACCTGGCGTTCTCAAACATGTCTCCGAGACCGGTGATGAAGTCTATACGGTTCGCGTAGGCGGTTGCCGTCTCATGAGTGTAGAGCATCTACGTGAGATCTGTGAGATAGCCGATAAGCATTGCGATGGTTATCTACGATTTACCACCAGAAACAACATCGAGTTCATGGTGGACAACAAAGATAAAGTAAAACCCTTGATGGACGACCTCAAGAGTAGAAAGTTCGAAAAAGGCTCGAACAAGTTCCCTATCGGAGGAACCGGAGCAGGCATTACCAACATCGTTCATACTCAGGGATGGGCTCACTGCCACACCCCCGCCATTGACGCGTCCGGCGTGGTCAAGGCGGTAATGGACGGTATTTACGATGAATTCGGCAGTATGCGGCTTCCTGCACCGGTGAGAGTCTCGCTGGCGTGCTGTTTGAACATGTGCGGGGCAGTCCATTGCTCGGACATAGCCATCCTCGGAATTCACCGCAAACCGCCCATGATCGATAGTGAGTGGATCGACAAACTGTGCGAACTCCCACTTGCAATCGCAGCGTGCCCTACGGCGGCAATCAAACCGGCCAAAACCGAGAGTGGCAAGAAAAGTCTCGAGGTGAATGCCGAACGATGCATGTTCTGCGGAAACTGCTACACCATGTGTGCAGCTATGCCTCTGGCTGACGACGTTGGTAGCGGAATCGCTATTCTTGTCGGCGGGAAGCTCTCCAACAGAATCAGCAAGCCCAAATTCTCAAAAGTCGTTATTTCTTTTATCCCCAATGAGCCTCCCCGATGGCCGGAAACCGTCGACGCGGTCAAGAATATCGTGGAAGTTTATGCTAAGGATGCCAGGAAGTATGAACGCCTTGGAGACTGGGCCGAAAGAATCGGCTGGGAAAGATTTTTTGATAAGACAGGGATCCCGTTCACCCATCACCTGATTGACGACTACAGATTCGCTTACACCACGTGGCGCCAGTCTACACAGTTTAAGTACTAATTTTGGCAGAAGGAGTCCATCCATGACCGTGGATGAAGTAAAACAGGTAATACTGGATTCTTTGAAATCAAAATCCAAGAGCAAGTCGAAATTCTATCTGAAAGATTTCTACTCTATGGTGCCGGATATGAAACCCAGGGAGGTCAAAAACGTGGTCAATAAGATGGTCCAAGAGGGACTTCTTGAGTATTGGTCAAGTGGAAGTACCACCCTGATCGGTCTGAAGGGTATGGGAAAGCAGCACGCAGAAGAAGACTGAAATACTGCATACCTGTTTCCTTATTGCCGATATTCTGAGTAAAGGAAGGAGAGGGGGAATCCTCTCCTCCCTTTATGTATTTCACTGCAATCACCAATAAATTTAACAGCCGGCAACCTCTCTTAGCCATTCGAACGCGTAACTTGGACCGCAAAATCTAGTAGCTCACTATTTCATACTGTTCCTGAAAAAGATTTGGATCAGGGTTGAGTTGTATCAAGGTTTTCTGGCTCCTCTGTAACTCCTCAAGCTGATTGTTTTCTTGTTCGAACAGCAGCCTTATCACTTCCGGATGGGCCGTGACTCGAATACGAGGGGAGTTATCGTCTGATATGTGCCTTGAGATAGCTCGAAGGATTTCGTAGCATACGGTAGTCTGGGATTTGAGAAATCCCTTCCCTTCGCAATATGGACACTGTTCGCAAAGAGTCCGAGTTAAACTTTCTCGGGTTCGTTTTCTGGTCATTTGCACCAGGCCCAACTCGGAAATTTTGAGAATGTTTGTTTTCTGTTTGTCCTTCTTGAGAGATTCCATCAGGGAATTGGAGACCTTCTCTCTGTCGGCAGACCGGTCCATATCTATGAAATCTACAATAATGATTCCGCCGATATTTCTCAGTCGTAGCTGGTACGCTATCTCTTTTGCGGCCTCCAGGTTGGTTTTGAGAATGGTTTCCTGTAGATTCCTTTTCCCTACATATCGGCCGGTATTTACGTCAATGGCCACCAGGGCCTCGGTAAAATCAATGTTTATGTACCCGCCTGATTTGAGCCACACCTTTCGACCAAGAGCTTTGTTCAATTCCATTTCGATGCCGAAGTTGTCAAAAATGGGTTCATCCCCTTCATATAGCTCCACACAGGGCTTCAGAAAGGGCATGAAGGTATCCATAAAATCCAAAATCCTCTGATGCTGTTTCGGGGAATCCACAACAAGCCGAGTGACGTTTTCAGTGAACAGGTCTCTTACACCTCGAAGGCAGAGGTCGAGGTCTTCGTAGATGAGTGACGGAGCAGGAACTTTATTCTCCTTTTCCAGAATTCGCAGCCAAGTTCCTTCCAGGAATGTCAGGTCAGCTAATAACTTGTCTGCTGTCTCGTGTTCGCTGACCGTTCGCACTATGACCCCACAGGCTAATGGCTTGATATCATTTATTATATCCTTTAGCCTGAGTCGTTCTGTCTCGTTTTCAATCCGGCGAGAAATCCCCACATGATCTACAGTAGGCATAAAAACTAGATGCCTGCCCGGTATGGATATGTGGGAGGTTATTCGAGCCCCTTTGCTTCCAAGAGGTTCCTTGGAGATCTGTACGAGAATATCTTGATCTTCCTGAATAAGATCCTCAATAGGGGTAATTTCTTGAATTTGGTCGGTTATATTATCAGGGATTGAGTTCTCTTCTTGATCTGAGTGTTCGTCTTCTTCGTTCACGATGAGGTTCAGGTTATGGACATGATGGTGAATGTCTCCAACGTAAAGGAAAGCCGCCCTGGGAAGACCAATGTCGACAAAAGCAGCCTGCATGCCTGGAAGAACTTTTATGACACGGCCTTTGTAGATGTTTCCTACGATCCCGCGCTCGCCCTTGCGCTCGAGATGTATCTCCGAGACTTGACCGTCCTCTATTACTGCGAGACGGGTTTCCCTCTTCGTGACGTTCATGATGATCTCACTTGCCATAAGAGAGTCCTTCTCAAGCGTCCAGTGGCTGCCGAAAGCCAACGGACGTTTTGATTATTCTCACTGTCTTAGAATCGTCTCTGGTCAATCCCAGCAAACCACCAACGGCATCCCATGGATGCACCGAGCCTTCCTGCCCGGCCTTGAGAGTCATTCTTAGGAAATTCCCGCACACTTCTAGATTATCAACCCAGTCTTTCAGGTTGCGAATTCTGACCCTACCCTTCCGCACGGCCGAGATTATAATCTCTTGCGAGCACTCAAACTTATCAACCTTCCGGCTAACCTCTTCCAGTGAAAGGGAATCAGTAAAGCTTATTTCGTATGTAACCTGCTGAATTCTAGCAGAAACTACCGGATCATTCAATGGTGTTTCTTTGATTTCTATAGGCTCAATCCCTTCTGGAAGGACTTTTTGAAGAGTTTGCATGATCTCATCTACTGAGTGGATAGAATTTGTCAGATCAAAATCGAGAAATTCGGCCACGCTCTCGATCCCGAGGCCCGTTGGAGGCGAGAACCGAAGCTTGGGGTGCGGATGAAATCCTCTGGAGTAATCGAGTTTCAGTCCCGACCTCCTGAAAGCGCGATGAAATACTCTCACGACATCATGATGTCCGAGGAAACGCATTTTGCCCAGTTTTCCATAACGGAGACGAAATCGACGGACAACAGGTTCCGAAGCGTGTGATTCAGTCAATAAAGAGTTTCCGGAATTACCGGACGGGTTCGACGCGTGTCTTGGCAGAACATTATTGAAATCACAGACCCCGCATCCAGTGCAAGCACCTGAGCGACAGTCTTCAGTGGTTTCTTCCGAAACAGCCTTCTCCCATTCGCGGACCAAGTGTTCCCTAGCGACTCCTGGCCAGACAAAATCCCATGGCAAATAGTCCTCTACAGGTCTCGGTCTAAGATATTCTGTCGGATCCACTCCCGCTTCCTGGAAAGCATTCATCCACAAATCAAAGTTGAAGTGATCATCCCAGCCGTCAAATCTGGCACCTTTCTTAAATGCCCCCTCTATGACCTCTGAAAGACGAGAGTCTCCTCTGGCCAGGACACCTTCAAGAAATGAGATCCTAGCATCGTGAAACTTGATTCGCACGTTTCCCTTTTGGAAGTAGCGACTAATGTAGTGCTGCCTCCGTTTGGTCTCCTCTATTGAAATCTGGCCTGCCCATTGAAACGGGGTATGCGATTTTGGGACGAACGTTGAGACTGATGCCGTAATCCGCCCTCCTCCCGCCCATTTTGAAGCTTTACGTATCAGGCCTATGATCCCGTTGAGATCATCATCCGTCTCAAAAGGTAACCCTAGCATGAAATATAGCTTAATCGAGGTCCACCCCTGTTTAAAGGCAGTTTTTACTGCCTTTTCAAGGTCTTCCTCCGTATTCCCTTTGTTGATTATCCTTCGAAGCCTATCCGTCCCGGCTTCTGGAGCCAAGGTAAAGCCGGTCTTGCGGACCCTGCGGATCTGTTCCGCCATCTCCGAATCAAAGGTGTCAGTCCGGAGCGACGGAAGTGAGATAGCCACCTTGTCAGGGACGTGTTCCTCTGCCATAGTTTTGATCAGGTCTCCTATCAAAGTATAATCTCCGGAAGACAGGGAAAGTAACGCGACCTCTTCCCATCCGGTTGCCTCAAGGCTCTTTCTCGCTAGCTCCAAGATTGTATCCACCTCTCGTTCCCTTACCGGTCGATAAACCATTCCGGCTTGGCAGAAGCGGCAACCGCGGGAGCATCCGCGAGCTATTTCCATACCGATACGGTCATGCACCGTCTCGCAGAAAGGTACGAGTAGACGTGACGGAAAGGGGGCTTTGTCAAGATCTGCCAAGACGCGTCTTACAACTACTTCCCCGTTTTTGTGAAGGGAAGGCACAAACACCCCTGTCAGTTGTTTCCATTCAAGGAGAAGGTCCTCTCTTGAGCCTCCAGCTTCTTTCCACCTGATCTGTGACCTGGCGAGTTCCAGTATAACCTCCTCCCCGTCGCCGATCACGAACGCGTCGAAAAAATGAGACAAAGGGATAGGATTGAATGGAACCGGGCCCCCTCCAACTACAATAGGGTGGTCCAGTGTTCGTTCATCAGCGCGAAGGGGTATCCCCCCTAGATCGAGCATCTGGAGGACATTAGACGCACAGAGTTCATACTGCAAAGAAAACCCCAAGAAATCCAGGCATGATAGAGGAGTCCCGGTCTCGAGGGTTACAAGAGGTTTTTGTTCAGTCCTCAATAAACTTTCCATGTCGGGCCACGGGGCGAATACTCTCTCGGCATACATATTTTCTTGGGAATTCACTATGTAATGGAGGATCTTAAGACCCAAGTGAGACATGCCAACCTCGTACACGTCCGGAAAAGCAAGGGCCATCCGAAGTTTGACCTTGTTCAAATTCTTGGTTATTGAGTTCAGTTCATTGCCTATGTAACGACAGGGCTTTTGAACTTTAAGTAATAGGTCTTCCGACAGTTTAGGATCGCTGATTGCCCGGCTGTCAAAATTCTTAAACGCCGAGGGGTCAGTCATGAGATAATAGTTGCCTCCTTTATCGGTAGCATACGGTGGTCAAGCAATGATAACATAACAACGATGTCACGTGGCGAACTCGTCGCTTTTGCAGAGGCGATGCATCTTCCGCCCCAAAATAGTGATCATTTTTCGGAGGTCTGCGTTTATGACAGGTTATGAAAGTAGCCCGCTCTACCGGATTATGCACCCTCGGAGTGTGGCCTTCTGGGGAGCTTCGAACAACCCCATGGGTATGGGAAGTGTCCAGTTGGGCGAACTTCTCGCCATGGGTTTTCAGGGCCAGGTTTATCCGATTCATCCTTCGGAAAGAGTGGTGATGGGACTTCCGGCATATTCTCGTGTGCAAGATGTCCCTGGACCTGTAGATCTGGCAATCCTGGTTCTTCCCACTACGGTGGTACCGGAAGTGCTTGAGCAGTGCGGTAATGCCGGGATAACCAGGGCAATAGTGGTCTCTGCAGGATTTGGGGAAATTGGGTCTGACGGAAAACAACTTCAGGATCGCATAGTTGAAATTTCAGGTAAATACGGAATCCATTTTCTGGGCCCCAATTGTATAGGAGTTATAAATCCTCGGCATAAACTCAATACCACTTTTTATCCCTATGTGGCAGCTCCAGGTTTTATTGGTATGGCTTCCCAGAGCGGAAGCTTCGTCACCCAGATGTTCGTGCAATTGGAGAAATTCGGTCTTGGATTCAGCCAGGGACTGAGCGTCGGCAACGAAGGCGTGATCGATTTAGCCGAATGCGTGGAATACTTGGGCCAATGCCCCTGGACAAAAGTAATAGGCCTTTACATAGAGGGTATCAAGAGAGGGCAAGAATTTGTTCGAATCGCCCGAACGGTCTCGAAAACCAAGCCGATTGTGGCCTATTATGTTGGTGGATCAAAGGCCGGGAGCCGTGCCGGGATCTCTCATACCGGAGCACTGGCAGGTCCTGATCCCCTTTACAACGGAATTTTCGAACAGTGCGGCATAATTCGGGCTGGTTCGATAGAGGAACTTTTTGATTTTTGTTACGTGCTTGGCAGTCAGCCTATAACAAAGGGAAACAGGCTTGCCATATTGACGCACTCAGGAGGTCCAGGCGCTGCTGCTGCTGATGCTGCGGACCGGTGTGGCCTTGAAATGGCCGAGTTCGCACCTGACACATTGGAGGCGCTGGACCAGACGGTTCCCCATACCGCGAGTGTTCGAAATCCTGTGGACATGACCTTTGCTCGAAATTATAATGATTATTTGGAGAAATTACCGCTAATCTTGCTATCGGATAAAGGCGTGGATGCTTTGTTCGTCTATCTTCTGATGCCGCACAAGAGAGTCATGAGGTCGGTAATTGATTCGCTAATGGACAAACCGGAAAATTCCTCTGCAATTGCAGATAATTTTTTTATAGGGCAAGCTGCTGCCGTTGCCGGTCTGTCCCGTGAGTTTGGCAAGCCTGTCGTAGGAGCTAGTTTCCATACTCGGTCGGAGTTATTCATCAGGGAGGTCCAGGACAGGGGACTGCCAGTACTTTCCAGCCCAGAGAGGGCCACACGAGCTTTGGGTGCCCTCGCACGGTACTCACGGTTTAGACAGGATATGGCAAAATAATAATGACTATTGAAACTTTGATGCGGAGCTTCTCGACTGGGATGGTCCACCTGTATAGAGTTGTCCAGGGCCAAAGTTGATAAAGAGGCGGAGCAATTTGCGTTTGGCGTCGTGACATGGAAACAACCACAACTAAGAAGGGGGAAAGAGATGTCTGACGAGATTTCCAGAAGGAATTTTTTTAAGTACACGGGAGCTGCTGCTGTTTCGTTCAGCGCTCTCAGCATGCTCCCTAAATCAGTAACAGCCGCCGATAAGCAGGCGGCAGATCCTGCGCCAGAGGTAAAGGCTATTGCATTTCTTTGTGGGATCTTGAAAACCCAGACGCAGTACATGTTGAAGGACACTCGTGTTGGCACACCCTTTGACATACCGGTCACCTTTTTTCTCATTAAACACGGTAATGAGTGGGTTGCTTTCGATACCGGCAACAATTCCATGGTGGCCAAGGATCCCGTAGCCTACTGGGGTGAACCTGTAACGAAAGCCTATTATCCTGTTATGAAGGACTATGAGGAATTTCAGGCTCAGATTAAGAAACTGGGACTCGAGCCAAAAAATCTCAAAGCCGTCGTATTGAGCCACGGTCATCTGGATCACGCCGGGGCCATTGACAATTTCAAAGGGACCGAGGTCCCCATATACCTGCAGAAGAAAGAATTAGACCTGATTGAGAAGGCTGTGGCATCCGGTCAGAAGACGGCCTATATCCCCGAGGATTTCAAGGTTATCAAAGAGTTAAATATTAAGACGATTGATGGAGTGTTCGATGTGTTCGGCGATCAGACGGTAGTGGCTTTTCCGACTCCTGGCCACACAGAAGGCCATCAATCTCTTCTCGTGAAACAGACTGGTGGGAAGCCTCTGGTTCTCGCAGCGGATGCTATGTATACTCTTGAGAATATGCAGGAGGCGATTCCGCCTGGGCTAGCGTGGGATATTCCTAGGTCTTTGCAGGCTCTGTATGCCTTCAAAGCCATGAGTATGCTTGGCGCTGAGATCGTTCCGTCTCATGACCCAGAATACTGGAAGAACAAACCCTTAGCTCCCAAGGTTTTCTGATGCTTGATTGCGAATAAGCTCTGCCTCGATGGCTCTGGCTCCAAAACCTAACGTTTGCAGGCGGGTCTTAACGGCCCGCCTCTAGTAATATCATGTGATCTGACATCAAATTATTTACCACTTGTCAAGTTAGACGTTAGTGAACCGAACCGTAATGCCATGATGGTGATGTCATCCGATTGAGCAGCGCCCTTTCGGAATGAATCGATCTTTTCCAACAGCACTTCGGTAATCTCCTTGACGGTTTTTTGCCCTACAGACGTTATCACCTCGCGCAATCGTTCCTCAGAGAAAAGCTTCCCCTCTAAATCAAATGCCTCCGTGACTCCGTCTGTATATGCCAAGAGAACGGTTCCTGGGCTAAAGGTAAGCCGGTCCATTTTAAAGGTTGCGTCTTCTATAATGCCTAACAAAGGCCCTCCCGGCGGACCCAGGAAACTCGGCGTACAGGTCGAATCCCACAGTAACGGCGGGTTGTGGTGAGTGACAAATGTCCCGGTATTGGAAATGATGAAACAATAACCAGTGCGGCCCACTTGTATCGAACGTACCAGGTTCGACAGCCATTCCAGCGAAACATCTGCTGTAACTATTCCTCTGGCGTTAACAGGTGCACCGTCCCGTCCCCGTTCAAAAAAGGGACACGAGTAGGTCGTCATGATGATCCCGCCACCACCCTCGTCAAAGTATGGATCCATCCAGACCGGGGCCTTGAGCACTTTCGGAAGGTGGTACCAATCTTTCGTGAAGTAGTCGTACGAGTCTGATCCGATCTGTTCAAACGTAATTCCTGATTTGCTCTTGAAGTAGTAGGGTGCGTACCAGTGCATACCAGGTTGGAACGAGTTGGGCTCAAAGGCTACAGCAGATCCGAAAACTTCCCGGTTCTCCTCGACCAACCGTCGAACCAGACGCAGCATCGTATCCTTGTCGCAAGGGCCGGCCTCCAGGAAAGCACATAGATGCTCAGGAAGCTTTTCCACTGCCCGAAATTCCTGTTCTATCCGTCGGGCAACGGAAAGGGTGAGGTTTCTGGCGTTCTTTTCAGCCTCATCGAGAATAATGGTGCGCGAATACGAGTAACTGTACGCCAGCGCCATGGCAAAGACCATTGATGTTCCACACAACACCAACATCGTTATCTTAAGGCCAATGCTGCTACGGGGCCAGACCGTCACCGCGGCCCCCGGTAGAAGTCTTCGAATTGAGGTATTGCATCGATAAGGCGGAAGTCTTTCAGTATGTCAGCGACTAGGGCGTAGTCTGCGGGTTCAAGTTTTCCCAAGTTACTCTTATCTTCGTCGGGAATGATCAGGTCCTTCATACGTGCGAGCATCCATCGCTGATGTGCTTTGTTTGTCCCGGTGTGTGCAGCCTCGGCGTGTTTCATCACTATCCGGATGGCTTCCTCCTGATTATCAAATGCATAAAGCCAACCTTCCAGGGAAGCACGCACGAATCTCTCACACAACCCCGGATCTGCACGAAACGTTTCCTCCAGGCAATATATACCGTCTTCAGGGAAGTTGAGCCCCACTCGACTGAAGAAGAAAAGCGACAGATCATCAGAGTTCAAGCCGCTGTTCAGAATGGTGTGGTACTCGTTGTACCACATGGCGGACATGGCATCCACACCTCCTTTGAGGAAGATACTCACCGAGGAATAGTTGGGTATGATGTTGACCTTGATGTCGTACTTCCGAAAGAAGGCCATGGGCTGAAGATAGAACTGACCTGCCCAGAGACCTACGTTCTTGCCGTTCAGGTCCTGGGGGTGCTCTATGCCGCTCTTCTTCTTGGCAACCAGCATCAGGGCCGAACGTTGAACCACTTGTGCCAGGTTGACGACTCGATGCCCTGATGCCCTCTTTTCGATCCCATTGGAAAGCCAGTCAGTACAAAACGTTGCTTCGCCTGACTCCAGCAACACGAACGGGGGCTTTCCAGGCCCACCCACCATCAAGGTCAGATCCAGTCCAACTTCCCGATAGAACCCCTTTTCCAGCGCCACCATGTAACCGGCAAACTGGGCCTGCGGAAGCCATTGAGGAGCGAACGAAGCCTTTTTCAAAACAGTTTCAGCTTGCACCGCGGACACAGTCTGTAAGAAAACGAGGAACAAGACTACGATTACGGTTTCGTTGATATGTCGGCGAAGAGCCTTTGTAATAAGACTGGGATCGGCTTTCATGTCACTTTGCAATGGGAATGACGCGCTGGACCTTGTAATATCCCGAGCGCCGCAGAGCGGATAATGTTCGGCCGTGTGGCCGATTCCGATAGCGAGGCCGGCCTGTTGATTGGCCCCGTGCTGTATCAAGAACTTTCTCACATGTTCGCTTCCTTAGCT
>Ga0194044_10001292_pt1 | contig 12740 bp, 11 predicted proteins | sample JunL4417m_MetaG_FD_155460 | JGI IMG/M metagenome (GOLD analysis project Ga0194044, IMG submission 155460) | Anoxic zone freshwater microbial communities from boreal shield lake in IISD Experimental Lakes Area, Ontario, Canada - Jun2016-L442-17m | ecosystem: Environmental > Aquatic > Freshwater...
AATCATTCCCAGGGTAGCGACGTTGTCGCAACCCTGGGCTATGGGACGAAATCCCGTTGGGATTCAATAAGAACTGTGAATCCTTGGAAAGTGTAAACCGGAACATGAAGGATGCCGAAGACATCCGTTTTTCTCCCAATGATCCCAGACCTGGTGAGGGTCAAGGGAGGCCATACATGCGGCCAGAACAAAAATAAGCGCCATGAAACAGAACAAGGCGACATCCGGGAGTATCTGCGCCATTTTGGCCAGTTTGACCATGGAGACGAGAATACCGACCATGAAAACCTCCATCATGCTCCAGGGCTGCAACTGCTGCATCCAGCGAAAGACATGAAACATGCCGGGCGCCCGACGCTGGAACTTCAGTGGAAGCAGTATATAGATCAGCGACAGAAGCTGAGTCAGGGGAGCGATGACGGTCGTGAACAATACCAGAACGGCCAGCCACGGCATCCCTGAAGTGTAGAACTGCTGAATTCCGGTCAGCAGGAGCGTGTGCCGTACCTGGCCCTGTATCTTGAAACCGAGAAAAGGAAACGAATTGGCCATAACCAGCAGGATAAGTCCTGTAATCGCCAATACAAGCGTTCGTTCAAGGCTGTTTTGTTTTGGCTTTGCAAGCAATGCTCCGCAGCGACAGCAACTGGCCGTCATTCCCTCGGAAATGACCGGAATTCGATGAAGAAGATCACAGTCGTGGCATGCCATGAAAGAAATTGATTTCATACATTATCCCCGGGTAGTGTTCAAAAATACAAATTCAAAATTAGCCGACGCTCTTGTAGCCGACACAAGAGCGTCGGCTACAAGAGCGTTGCGTGAGTTCTGCAACCTCATGAACATATTACTTTATCATTTCAAGTTGTTGTCTTGGTCCGACCCCATACAAACAGACAACGCAGTTCTTTACTCCATCTGCGTTACCGGATGCGCCTTTAAATACTCCAGACGGTTCAGGCCGTTCACATAAGCTTTGGCGCTGGCCGTGATTACATCCGGGTCCGCGCCTCTTCCCATGGCCTCAAGGCCGTTTTCCCGAAGCCGTACAGTTACCTCACCCTGGGCATCAGTGCCGCCAGTAAGAGCGTTAATTGAGAACCGCAGCAGCTCGGATCCGGTTCCGGTAAGACTTGCAAGAGTTTTATAGACGGCATCAATGGGGCCGTTGCCATACTCCGCTCCCTGCACCGGTCTTCCGTTGATCATCATTCGCACGCTGGCCATGGGAAGAACCGTTGTGCCGCTGATTACATGAAGATAATCCAGGGTAAAGACATCATGACTTTGCAGAAGTCCCTCGGTGATCAGCACTTCCAGATCCTCATCCACAACATGTTTTTTCTTGTCTGCCAGTTCCTTGAACTTGGTAAAAACCAGTTGAAGTTCTTCGTCCGACAGATCATATCCCATGTCCTTTAAATGCGTCCTAAGGGCGTGCCGTCCCGAATGCTTTCCCAGAACCAGTTTGTTGGTATTCAGACCGATGGATTCAGGCTTCATGATTTCATAAGTCATAGGATTTTTCAAAACCCCGTCCTGGTGAATTCCGGCTTCATGGGCAAAGGCGTTGGCCCCGACAATGGCCTTGTTTGGCTGAACCGGAATGCCTGTAATCATACTGACCAAGCGACTGGTGGGATAGATGAATTCAGTTTTGATGCCGGATGTGAATGAAAAATAATTGGGTCGGGTGTGAAGCGCCATTACTACTTCCTCAAGAGAGGTGTTGCCGGCCCGCTCGCCGATGCCGTTGATGGTGACCTCCGCCTGCCTGGCACCCGCGCTGATCGCAGCCAGGGTATTGGCTGTCGCAAGTCCCAGATCGTTATGACAGTGCACGCTTAATATGGCTTTGTGGATGTTAGGCGTATGGGACATGACATACTTAACCAGTTCTGCGTATTCCTGCGGAATGGCGTATCCAACCGTATCCGGCAGATTGACGGTGGTTGCGCCCGCTTCAATGGCGGCTTCAAAAACCCGGCATAAAAAATCCCGGTCGCTTCGTGATCCGTCTTCGGCTGAAAACTCAACCCGTTCGGTTAAAGAACTGGCGTATTTCACGGCCTCTACTGCGGCCGCCACCACTTCATCGCGGGTCATACGCAGTTTGTAGGTCAGGTGAATGTCGGATGTGGCGATAAAGGTGTGGATACGGGGAAAGGCGGCATGCTGAATGGCGCCCCAAGCCCTGTCGATGTCTTTTTTGGAGGTACGCGCCAGAGCTGCAACCTCTGTGCGTTTTAACTGCCCGGCGATTCGGGATACAGCCTCGAAATCGCCATCCGAGGCTGCTGGAAATCCGGCTTCCAGCACATCTACACCCAGTTTTTCCAGTTGGGTGGCCAGACGCAGTTTTTCGCCGGTATTCATGCTGGCGCCGGGGGACTGCTCGCCGTCTCGTAAAGTAGTGTCAAAAATAATTATTCGCTCGGTCATGATATTGCTCCTTTTTGCCTGAGTGCTTACCGCGATAATTTATACTGAAAACTGTCTGCAAGTGCATGCCAACTGGCTTCAATGATATCTTCGGACACGCCGATGGTACTCCAGACATGGTCTTCATCCCTGGATTCGATAAAAACGCGCACTCTGGCGGCGGTTCCGGCCCGGCCGTCAATTACGCGGACCTTGAAATCCACCAACCGCATGTGATCCATATTCGGGAAAAAATTGTCCAGTGCTTTTCGAAGCGCGTTATCCAAGGCGCTTACCGGGCCGCTTCCTTCGGCTGCCGTGATTTCCTGTTTGCCGTCAACCGATATTTTTATGGTTGCATGGGCGGAGCAGGGCTGGTTTTTGTCTTTTTCAATGGTTACCCGGAACGATTCCAGCTCGAACAGTGGTTTGAACTGATCTGTCAGTTTTTCCAGCAGAATCTTGAAAGATCCATCGGCCACATCAAACTGATAGCCCTCCTGTTCCATGCGCTTGATTTCAGAGACGACTTTCTGCCGATCAGACCCATTCAGCTCCACTCCGAGTTCCCTGGCCTTGTATTCCACATTGCTTTTGCCGGAAAGATCAGAAACCAGCACCTTGCGCTTGTTTCCGACCAGGCCAGGATCAAGGTGTTCATACGCCATGGGAAGTTTCATGATAGCGCTTACATGAACCCCGCCCTTGTGGGCAAAGGCGCTTTTTCCTACAAAAGGCATGGTGTTCTGTGGAATCATGTTAGCGATTTCGCTGACGAACCGGGATAGTTTTTTCAGCCTCGAAAGGTTCTCAGTAGATACGCAGGGCCGATTCATTTTCAGGCATAATATGGGAATGATGCTGGTAAGGTCTGCATTTCCGCATCGCTCCCCGTATCCGTTGATGGTCCCCTGAACCAAAACCGCACCGGCGTTTATCGCACTGATGCTGTTGGCTACGGCAAGGCCGGAGTCGTTGTGAGTATGAATACCGATTCTGACAGCAGATTTTGATGAATTCGCTTTTTCTGCTATCAACTGATGCACTTTGGCGATTATCGGCTCGATTTCATGTGTCAGCGTTCCACCATTGGTGTCGCAGAGTACTACGCAGTCTGCTCCACCTCTTAAAGCCGCCGCCAAGGTGTAAAGGGCATAATCCGGATTGGATTTGTAGCCGTCAAAAAAATGCTCAGCGTCATAAATCACTTCACGCGAATAGTATTTCAGATATGCCACCGTATCATGGATCATGGCCAGATTTTCTTCCAGGGTATTGCCCATGATTTTTCCGACATGGAGATCCCAGCTTTTTCCAAAAATTGTGACAACCGGGGTCTGGGCTGCCAGAAGAGCCTTAACATTGGGGTCATCGCCAGTGGCGAAACCTGGTTTTCGGGTGGAACCAAAAGCAGCAAGCTTTGCATGCTTGAAATCGACCTGCTGAGCCAGCTCGAAAAACTGCATATCCCTGGGATTGGACCCTGGCCATCCGCCTTCTATATAGTGAATGCCAAAGTCATCCAGTCGCTGGGCGATCATGATTTTTTCTTCAGCCGAAAAATTGACGTCTTCCCCTTGTGTTCCGTCTCTCAGGGTGGTGTCGTAAAGGTGAATTGGTTCCATTATGGAAAAATCCTTTTTAAATTTTCAAATCACCGCAAAGACGCAAAGAAGACAACGCTCTTGTGGCGGCTAATTCCATTGAATACCTTCTTTGCGATCTTTGCGCCTTTGCGGTGAATTTATAAATACCTACTTCCGGTTTTCCGGTCGCAGTGAGCGGACTGCAGCGCCTGCCTGCCACATTTCAGACAAGCGAATGACTTCAAGCTCTTTGTTGAGTTTTTCGCGGTAATCCCGATCGCTATTTTTCTCCAGGGTTCTGCGGGTTTCTTCTCCGGATAACACGCTTTCATAAAGTTGATCAAAAACCGGCTTGACCGCATCCCTGAAGCGTGGCGACCAGTCCAGCGCGCCCCTTTGCGCAGTGGTGCTGCAATTGGCGAACATCCAGTCCATGCCGTTTTCAGCAACTAAGCGAATCAGACTCTGTGTGAGTTCTTCAACGGTTTCATTAAATGCTTCGCTGGGGCTGTGACCGTGTTTCCTAAGCAGAGTGTACTGAGCCTCCATGACACCTGCCAGACATCCCATGAGAACGCCTCGCTCGCCGGTAAGGTCGCTGTGAACCTCTTTTTCAAATGTAGTGGGAAACAAATAGCCGGACCCGATGGCGATGCCAAGGGCAATGGCGCGTTCCCTGGCTTTGCCCGTGTAGTCCTGATGAACGGCAAAGCTGGAGTTGATGCCGCTTCCCGCCAGAAAATTGGTTCGGACCGTTCTGCCGGAGCCTTTTGGCGCCGCCAGAATTACATCCACAAAATTCGGCGGAATAATGCCAGTCTGATCACTGAAGACAATGCCGAATCCATGAGAAAAATACAAGGCGTTTCCGGGATCCAGATAGGGTTTGATCTTAGGCCATGTCACCATCTGGCCGGCATCGGAAAGCAGATACTGGATAATAGTTCCTTTCTTGGCTGCTGCTTCCAGGGGAAAGAGCGTCTCTCCTGGAACAAAACCGTCAGCAATAGCTTTGTACCATGAATCGCTGCTTTCACGTTGGCCGACAATTACCTGCAATCCGTTATCTTTCATATTCAGGGCCTGTCCTGGCCCCTGAACGCCATATCCCAGAACAGCAATGGTTTCATTCTTAAGTACTGCTTTTGCATGCTCCAGGGTAAATTCCGAAGCGGTAATTACTTCTTCCATGACGCCGCCAAAATTGATTTGAGCCATTGTGATTTATATCTCCTTGTTATTGGGTGATTGGTTAAAAATTTTAGTTGATAGGGGCGAATAATTATTCCTCCATCTATTTCGGTTCCCTGAACAGCGCTACAATGCCGGTTCGGGCGATTTTTTTGATGCCAATAGGCTTCAGTAGATTGATAATTGCAGCAAGTTTGCCTTCGTCGCCAGTGACCTCAATGATAAAATGCTCGATACCCGTATCCACGACCTTGCATCGAAAAATATCCACGATCCTCAAGACTTCAGCCCGGTGTTCGGGTTTGGCCTTGACGCAAATCAGCGCCATTTCACGCTGCACAGCCTTGGACTTGTCCATATCCCGAACCTTGATGACATTGATCAGTTTTCTAAGCTGTTTTTGAATCTGTTCCATCACCAGGGGGTCAGCGCGGGTTACCAGGGTAATCCGGGATATTTCCGGGTTGACGGTTTCAGCCACACAGAGGCTTTCAATATTAAAGCCTCTTCCACTAAAAAGCCCGACAACCCGGGCCAGAACTCCTGGCTGGTTATCCACCAGCATGGTAATGACATGTTTTGCTTCCGTCACTTTTAAAATCCTCCATACATGCGTAAGGAGAGTACGGGCTAATAATTATTCGCCCGTACTCTGTAGAGCTACTGCTCTTCAACTTTTCAGCCATTCGGCTCTTCCGGTGTTAAATCAGCAGCATTTCGGTGAGAGTCGCTCCGGCAGGAACCATCGGATACACACATTCTTCCCGCTCCACCCAGAAATCCATGATAGCCGCCTGAGGTGAGGACAGACCCTGCTCTAGCACCGATTCAACTTGATCCGGGGTGGTCGCCCTCAGACCAAGAGCACCGTAAGCCTCTGCCAGTTTCACAAAGTCCGGGGCATACTCCATGTTGGTGCACGCATAGCGCTTGTCGTAAAACAATTCCTGCCATTGTCGGACCATACCCAGGTATCGGTTGTTCAGAATCACCACTTTAACCGGAAGGCCATACTGAATAGCAGTCGCCATTTCCTGAATATTCATCTGAATGCTGCCGTCTCCGGCAATATCCACCACCAGCTTTCCGGGTTGCGCCACCTGTGCTCCGATAGCCGCTGGAAGGCCAAAACCCATGACACCCAGGCCGCCCGAGGTGATGAAATGATCTGGGTGGTCAAAGTGATAGTACTGGGCGGCCCACATCTGATTCTGACCCACCTCAGTGGTGATGATCGCCTGGCCCTGTGTCAGGCGATATAGTGTTTCAACCACATATTGGGGTTTGATCACGGTGGTCTGATCGTAATTCAGGGCGCCAGTCTGCTTCCACTGATTGATTTGATCCAGCCAACTGCGCCGTTGTTCCGCCAGATCGCCAAAATCAATGGTCTCGATCAACCGGTTCAACTCTGACAGAGTGATTCGGCAATCGCCAACAAGCGGAAGCGATACCTGGACATTCTTGCGTATCGATGTCGGATCAATGTCGATGTGGACAATCTTTGCCTGGGCCGCAAAGGCGTCTGTCCTGCCGGTAACCCGGTCATCAAAGCGCACCCCGACTGCAATCAGAAGATCGCACGCACCTGTGGCCATGTTGGCCCGGTAGGTTCCGTGCATTCCAATCATTCCCAGGCAGAGTGGATCTGTTCCAGGAAATGCACCCATGCCCATGAGTGATGTGGTAACCGGCATCAGGGTTTTGCGGGCGAAGGCAGTCAGCTCCGATGAACCTTTTGACAGGATGACACCGCCGCCGGCAAAAATCATTGGACGCTGTGCTTCCCGAATCAGGGTGATCACTTTTTCCAGTTGCCATAAGTTGGGCTGATAGGTTGGGTTGTAGGATTTCAGTCGAACCGGTTCTACTGGAGTATATGCAATACGTTTTTTGGTGATGTCTTTGGGGATATCCACCAATACCGGGCCGGGCCTGCCGGATCGGGCGATATAGAAGGCTTCCTTCAGTATTTGCGCCAGATCCTCAATTCTTTTCACCAGGTAATTATGTTTGGTGCAAGGTCTGGTGATGCCAACAATATCCACTTCCTGAAATGCATCATTGCCAATCAACTGTGTCGGGACTTGTCCGGTAATGATCACCAGAGGGATGGAATCCATATAGGCGGAGGCAATGCCGGTTACGGTATTGGTGGCTCCGGGGCCGGAAGTCACCAGGCAGACTCCCACTTTTCCGCTTGCCCGCGCATATCCGTCCGCAGCATGAACCGCGCCTTGTTCGTGTCGCACCAGGATGTGCTGAATGGGCGTTCTGGCCAGTTCGTCATAAATGTCTATTACAGCGCCTCCGGGAAAACCGAACAGGGTGTCCACACCTTCTTCCTGAAGAATTGTCATCAGGATTTGCGCTCCGGTCAAAGTGTTTTCAATTGGTTTCATATCTACTCCTATTCCACAACAGCGCTTGTGCTGGCGGACGAGACGTTTCGCGAGTATCTTGCCAAGTAAGCGGCCTGTGAATTTCGCAGTCTGTGTATCCCATGGCTTTGAAGAGCGACCTTTGGGGGGGATATTTCAATGCCGTTTTTGACGATATTGCTTTTCATTGGTTTCCTGTGGAAATTGGTTTTTGAGCAAAAAAAAATCCATCATCAGCTTTTGATGGCTGATAACGGATTTTTAAAATTACAATTAAATAAAAATCAGGCCATTATCAACCCGGAGCCTCGCAGGGAAGGATAATCCCAACGAGGACGATAATAAGGCTAATAAGGACGATGATTGCAACAGGTATCATAATATTTAAATCGGTGTTTATTTAAAGGTTGAGAGTTGAATACCAGTAACGATATCCTCTTGTCAAGAAGTTATTTTCAGGGCAAGGCTGGTGAGGGCTACCCACATAAGCCGGGACACTTTCGATGTGGCTCATCACTCAAATGCCGGAATTGGCCCTGTCCAGGCAACGTACATGGATTGCGACCGTAAATACTTGAGATTAAAACTGTCCCGCCTTATGTGGGTAGCCGGGTGATGAAAATGCGCACATCGGGGGACAATTTGAACAGATAAAACATTTCCACTTTTGTTCCATGATTTTTTATGCTAATGTGCACATTTAATTTGGTTAGTAACTGATCTCCTATAGTGGGCGTTCGGCAGCTCAAATTTATCACATTGATTAGGCGGAGGAAACAATGGATGCAACGGTAAATCAAAAAGAGTATAAAAGTCCGATCAGGAAATTGGCTGCCTTCTTTGAGAAGAGTCGTGATCGCTGGAAAGACAAATATATCGGAGCCAAAGCGGATGTTAAACGCCTCAAGAACAAAGTCCGCTTTTTAGTGGAAAGCAAGAACGCTTTGAAGCAAAGTCTGAAAGTGTTGGAATCTGAAATGAACCAACTGAAATCACAAAAGCAAGAAATGGAATCAGAAGCTTTAAAAAAAAAGACGATTTGATACCAAAACAAATCACCTGCAGTACTGACGCTTTTGATGTTATTGCTCCTTACCACAGTTACAGCATTGGGCATATTTTTTTGTACCTGTCACTGGTCTTATATGCATCAATTCGTAATCCTAAACAGGATATCAGAAAAAGATAATGCAACCTGCAGCTACAGCAGCAAACTTATCGCCTTGGGAGCCTGGTCTTCTGGCCATGTTGACATACGGTGCGATGGTGTTCGCCCTGATGGTGATCCTGCTCTTCTTCTGCACCTTTCTTGGCGAAAAAAAAGGCGGCAGAGAGAAGGGGCGGGCTTATGAGAGCGGTGTCATCCCGACCGGTTTGGCCATGCTGCGTTCACCAACTGAATTTTACATGGTGGCTGTTTTCTTTCTCGTCTTCGATGTGGAGGCCGCCTTTATTTTTTCCTGGGCAGTTTCCTTTTACAGCCTGGGATGGGCTGGCTGGATGTTTATGACATTTTTCATCGTATTGCTGCTCTTCGGGTTGCTTTATGTGTGGAAGAAGGGAGGACTGAAGTGGGGAACAACAACAGCATCACCACCTTCCTGCAACAGCAAAACTTCCTGCTGACAAGGCTGGATGCGCTTATCAACTGGTCTCGCCAGTACAGCCTCTGGCCCATGTTCTTCGGGCTGTCCTGCTGTTTTATCGAAGAGGCTGCGGCGTTTACTTCCCGCTACGATATCGCGCGTTTCGGCGCAGAAGTCATGCGAGGCTCGCCCCGGCAGGCAGATCTGCTGATCATTTCCGGCACAGTCTTTAAAAAAATAGCACCGGTGGTGCTGCGTCTCTATGAACAGATGGCCGAACCCAGATGGGTGATTTCCATGGGGTCATGCGCCAATTCCGGCGGCATGTACGATGTTTACAGCGTGGTTCAGGGCATCGATCAGATACTGCCGGTGGATATTTACATTCCCGGCTGTCCGCCCAGGCCCGAAGCCGTTTTACATGCGCTGACCCTTCTTCAGGAAAAGATCCGCACTGGCGAACGTCCTGCACGCTCTGTTCTGAACCTGAAAGGCGGCAGCCAGGGCACCCAGCAACCCGTGCGGGTGGATGGTGTCAGCAAGAGCCGCGACAGCCGGGGAACCGGCTATGAAGGCCTGCCGATCCGCGGAACTGCTGCAACCCAGCCGCATTTTTGGCGGAATCGCACAGAACTGATGTGGACCCCGCCAGCGCATCGCATCGAGATGACCTCCGCCGATCAGTCGCTGAAAGCTCAGCTTCTGGAAAGATTCAAGGACGCAGTGCTGCCGGCCAACAATACTTCGGACATGCTAACCCTTCAGGTAAATCCGGATCAGATTCACGATGTCCTCAGTTTTCTGAAAAATGAGGCATATCCCCGCTTTCTTCGCCTCGAAGACCTCACGGCTGTGGATGAATCGGCCCGCAAGGAAAAGGGGCGCTATCCGGACTTCACCCTGGTTTATCATCTGCTTTCATTTGATGGCCCCAGCCGTATCCGCGTCAAGACCCCACTTTGCGGACCGTATCCGGTAGTACCCACTCTCACCAATCTTTGGCCCGGCGCCAACTGGTATGAACGAGAAGTCTTCGACATGTTCGGCATTGATTTCACAGGACACCCGAACCTGAAGCGCCTGATCATGCCGCATGACTGGAAGGGTCATCCGCTTCTCAAAGCATATCCCGGACGAGCCACGGAAATGCCTCCTTACACGCTGGCGGATGCCAGGCTTCATCAGCCTCTGGATGCCGGGGTGTTTTGCCGAAAAGTAGCGCCAGTATCTTGCAAAGTGGAGCCGGCATCCTGCCAGTTGCCGGGTAACCGGGAGGATATGCTGCTTAACCTGGGGCCACATCACATCAGCACACATGGCCTTATGCGGTTTGTTTTGGCGCTTGATGGCGAAAGAATCACGGATCTCGACATGGACATCGGCTATCACCATCGGGGGGTCGAGAAAATCGGAGAACGCCAGTCATGGCATCAGTTCATTCCTTATACCGACCGGGTGGATTACATGAACGGAACCGCTAACAATCTTTCCTACCTTACAGCCGTTGAAACCCTTGCAGGTATTGGGGTTCCGGATAGGGCGCAGTGCATTCGGGTGATGCTGAGCGAATTCTTCCGGTTGAACAACCATCTGATCTGGTTTGCAACTCTGGCGCATGATTTGGGCGCCATGACACCCAATTTTTATACTTTTCGGGAACGCGAACAGATCATGGATATTGTGGAGCTAATCACCGGAGGCCGGCTTCATCCGTCTTGGTTTCGCATAGGAGGGGTGGCTGCAGACCTTCCGAATGGCTGGAAGGAAGCCGTTGACACCTTTGTCAATGCATTCCCGCAGCGTCTAAAAGAATATGAGTCGCTCACGACAAAAAACCCTATTTTCAAGGCCCGCACCCAGGACATTGGCCACCTTTGCCTGCAAGACGCTATAGACTGGGGAGTAACCGGCCCCATGCTGCGCGCCAGCGGCATGGACTGGGATGTTCGCAAGAAATTCCCCTATTCCGGATATCAGAACTATGATTTCGATATTCCAACTGCAACCGAAGGCGACTGCTACGCCCGCTACCGGGTTCGCGTCGAGGAAATGCGGCAGAGTCTTAGAATCATCCGCCAGGCCGCAGACGGGATGCCAGGCGGCGCTTACATCAGTGAAAACTGCCGATACGCCGTTCCACCAAAAGCCGCAACGCTGAAGGACATTGAAACTTTGATTCATCATTTCGTCAATGTGACGCGCGGCCCCAAAATTCCACAGGGGGAAGCATATACGGCCATTGAATCCCCGCGCGGAGATCAGGGATATTATGTGGTCAGCGACGGCGCAAGCTCTGCCTACCGGATGCGGATTAGAACCCCGGCTTTCGCCAATGTACAGGCCATTCCGCTGATGGCCCGGGGCGCTTCCATATCCGATTTTGTGGCCATTATCGGTTCGGCGGATTACCTGCTGCCGGATATTGATCGTTAGATGAGAGGACTGCCATGATACCGGATGATCTCAAAGAAACGCTCCAACGACAAATAGCAGCAACAGATCACCCGCGGGAACAGGTCATGGATGTTGTCTTTACGCTTCAGGACAGATTCGGGTATCTTAGCGATGAACTTCTTGAAGATGTGGCATCGCTTTTAGGAATGACGCCGTTAGAAGTGGAGGAAATCGCCACTTTCTATGAATTCATCTACCGCAAACCCGTGGGCGAATATGTAATTCACGTTTGCGACGGCGTGGTGTGCTGGATGCAGGAATATCAGTCAGTTCTAAATTACCTGCGTAAAAAACTGAACATTGATTATGGACAGACTACGACAGATGGCCGCTTTACCCTGCTACCCACCTGTTGCATCGGCTACTGTGACCGGGCTCCGGCCATGATGATCAATCGCAAGGTTTACGGCAAGCTTACCCCGGAGCGGATTGACGAAATTCTTGAAAGGCTGGAGAGATGACGACACAAGTTCTGTTTCAAAACCGCCAGCCCAACCGCATCGCAACGCTGGAAGAGTATCGCAAAAGCGGCGGCTATGAAGCGCTGACCATGGCGCTTGGGAAGTACTCAAGGTCCGAAGTTCAACAGATCGCCCTGGATGCTGTCCTTCTTGGCCGCGGGGGCGCAGGTTTTCCGGCGGGAAGAAAGTGGATGACCGTGGCCGAAACTGCGCCATTTCCCCGGTATATGGTCTGCAACGCCGATGAAATGGAGCCAGGAACCTTCAAGGATCGCGTTCTTATTCATACGGACCCGCACCAGATCATCGAAGGGATGATCATTGTGGGGTATTCGGTTCTGGCTGAAAAAGGGATTATCTTCATCCGCTCATCCTACGAAAACGCAGCACGGATACTGGAGCGTGAAATCGATAGGGCAAAAGAAGCTGGTTTTTTGGGAACTAACATTCTGGGTAGTGAATTTTCGATGGAAATAGCCGTACATCGTAGCGCAGGTCGCTACATCTGCGGTGAAAATACAGCCCAGATCAACGCCATTGAGGGAAGGCGAGCCAATCCCAGGCAGCCACCGCCATATTCCACCGAAAAAGGCATCTGGGGCCTTCCCACAGTAACCCATAATGTGGAAACCCTGGCCTGTGTGCCGCACATTCTGCGAA
>Ga0194044_10001294_pt1 | contig 12729 bp, 7 predicted proteins | sample JunL4417m_MetaG_FD_155460 | JGI IMG/M metagenome (GOLD analysis project Ga0194044, IMG submission 155460) | Anoxic zone freshwater microbial communities from boreal shield lake in IISD Experimental Lakes Area, Ontario, Canada - Jun2016-L442-17m | ecosystem: Environmental > Aquatic > Freshwater >...
GGGTATAGGTGGCCGAAGCACCACGACCGGATACGTCGAAGGTAGCGCCGGCTGCGAGGCTGACACTGGAAACGGACGCCAACGATCCGGTGGAACCTAAGGCCAGCGTGCCGGCGCTGATCGTGGTGGGGCCGACGTAGGTGTTGATGGCATTGAGCGTCAGGACGCCGGTACCGGACTTGGTAAGACCGCTGGTGCCGGAGACAATGCCATTGATGGCCGCGGGGCCGTCATTGGAGATTGTCAGCAGGAAGGCGGCTTTGTTGACATTGGAACTGATCGTGAGAGCGGCCCCACTGGCGACCGTCCACGTCTGCTCCGCACCCAGGGTATTCGTGCAGAGGTTGAGGGTGAGGGTGCCGGTCTGCAGGTTCAGACCATAACCGCCGGTCAACGTCATGGTGTTCGCGGAGTTGGTGATGGTGACATTGGGGGCCGTGCCGTTGAGGAGAATGCCGGCGATGCTCGTGCTGAGGTTGAAGTTAATGTTGGGGGCGTTGTTGGTGAACTGGTTGATGTTATCGGGCGCGTAAACGCCATACCAGTTGCCAGCATTGGTCCAGGTGTTGTCGCTCCCGGCACCGCTCCAGACGTTGGGCCCGGGCTCGGGGAAAGTGGCGGTAAAGGTCACCGGGCTGCCGTTCAGCGTGCCCGAAGTCGCCGTCACCGTGTAAGTCCCAAACGTGTCGCCCAAAGTCAGGAGGGTTGAGGCTTGCCCGTTGGCGGCCGTCGTCGTACTGGAGGTGCTCAGCGATTGGCCCGTCGCGCCGCCGGGCACCGTATCGATCGCAAAGGTCACACTGATTCCGCTGACCGGATTCATGCTTGCATCGGTCACCGTCACCACGAAGGGACTGGCCAGGGGTAACGTCGCCCGGCCACTCTGGTTGTTGCCGGAAGTCAGGGCCAGCGTGGCCGCCGCGCCCGGATTGACCGTGAAGGCGGCACTGTTGGTGGCGGGCAAGAGGTCGCCGCTGGTGCGCGTGGCGGTCAGGACCACGCCGCTCTCCGCTTTGTTGTAGGTAACTCCGCTGATCGTCGCTGAATTGCTCCCGGCAAGGATGGTGCCGGCAAGGGTGCCACCCAAGGTTCCGGTGCCGGTGGCGAGGCTGAGTGTCACCGTGGTGTCGGCCACCACATTGGCAGGAGCCGCGTTGCCGACCAACACCTGCACCACGACGTTGAAGGCCGTCCCGGCAGTCGGATTCGCGCCGCCGTTCACGGAGGAGATCGTCAAGTAGGGCGGTCGGGCGATAAGGACCAGGTTCACATTGCCGCCACTCACCTGGATGGAGGCGAGCATGTCGGGGCCAATAGCGGTTCCGGAAACGGTGAAGGTTCCGTTAGCGCTGATATTGCCGCTGGCTTGCTGGACAAGGGTGTAGGTGCCGGGGGCCAACGGCGCAGCGCTATTGACGGTGAAGGCGTTGCCGTTCAGTGACAAGCCACCTTGGGAAATATAGAGCGCCGGATGAGAACCATCGCAGGTCAAAGTAATCGGCCGCGACCCCAAGCTGATCGTGCCCGTGGCCCCACCCTGAATGGCAGCGGCAGAAGTTCCAACACCCGTGCCTGTGCCGCTGGCGGTCAGCGTGGCGCTAGTGCCGAGGGTGTATGTGGCCGAAGCACCACGACCGGAGACGTCGAAGGTAGCGCCGGCTGCGATGCTGACGCTGGAAACGGACGCCAACGACCCGTTTGGCCCCAACGCCAGCGTGCCGTCGCTGATCGTGGTGGGGCCGACGTAGGTGTTGATGGCATTGAGCGTCAGGAGGCCGCCGCCGGTCTTGGTGAGGCCGGCGCTACCGGTCGCATTGGCGAGTATGCTGGAGATCGTCAGTGTGTCGCTCGCATTCACCACGTTGCAAGTGACGCTCCCCGTTCCCTGAAATGTGAAATGGCCGGGGGCATTGATCTGCGAATTCCCGGTGGCCGTGACGGAGTCGGTGGTTCGGATCGTATAAAAGCCATACTGGGAGTTGTCACTACCGGTGCCGGTCAACGTGCCGCTGTTGAGGGTCAGGTTTCCGAGCGTCTGATAAAAGCCGCTGCCTGAGGATACCGTGCCTGAAACGTTCCAATTTTTCCCACTGGTAACGTTGGCGCGCTCCACATCCAAAGTGGCGCCGCTGGCGACCGTGACCGTCCCGCCGCCGTTGATCGTGCCGCTCGCTATGAGAGTGCCGGCATTGACCAGCGTGTTGCCGCTGTAGGAATTGAGCCCGCCCAGGGTAAGGATGCCGGCGCCGGACTTGGTAAGACCGCTGCTGCCGGAGATGATGCCATTGATGGCCGCAGCGCCGTCATTGGAGATCGTCAGCAGGAAGGAGGCTTTGTTGACGTTGGACCTGATCGTGAGGGCGGCCCCGCTGGCGACCGTCCACGTCTGCGCCGCACCCAGGGTATTCGTGCGGAGGTTGAGGGTGAGGGTGCCGGTCTGCAGGTTGAGACCGTATCCGCCGGTCAACGTCATGGTGTTCGCAGAGTTGGTCACGGTGACATTGGGGGCGGTGCCGCTGAGGAGAATGCCTGCAGTGCTCGTGCTGCGGCTGAAGTTAATAGTGGTGGTGACGTTCGTGAACTGGTTGATGTTGCCGGAGGCGTAAGCGCCAAACCAGTTGCCGGTATTGGTCCAAGTATTGTCACTCCCTGCGCCGCTCCACACGTTGGTCGCCGCTTGCGCGGAAACGGTGGCGAAGAAGAGAGCGAGGAGAGTCGCCATGCGGGGCCACGCGTGTTGGGGGAGGCAACGAACGATTGCCCGGTTCATGCAACCTACGGCGGCGTTGAACCGCGCACGAAAAGTGCGAACTCCTGCCGCGTCAGGCTGGGGAAGTGCTCGGTTTTTCCAAATTGTCACCTCAGCATTCATGATCAGTATTCCTTTCGGAAAGGTGGAAATCTAGTTTTCATATTAATGTGCCGGCGCGACGAAGTTGCCGAGGCCGGTGTAGTCAACCGCGACGCCACCCGTGCCGGCGAGCGACGGGGCATTGGCAACGGTGTTGCGGGCGGCGGTCGCCGTGTTCGTATAAACGGCGGAACCCGCCAGGGCCTTGTGTGAATTGTGACAATCATTGCACTCCACCTTGCGGCCCGCCACTTGTTGGGCATTGGCGACCGGGTGACGGAATGCCTTGGCGAAATCCAACTGCACCTGTTTTACCGCCGGGCCGGTGGCGCCGTGGCATGTGTAGCAGAGATTCTCCTCAAAGTCGGCCAGCAGTTTCGGGTAGTGATTTGCCGGGTTGGCGGTATCGGGCCATCCATGTATGGGGTGGCAATTCAGACACGCGCCGCGGTCGGCCGGGTTGGTGCGGGCCGGCAGCAGCGAGCCGTTTTTGCCTCCCGGCCAAAGTGTGTTGCTGTTAGCGATGGCGAGATGAGCGGCAGGTGTCGCCGTATCCGACTGTGTATGGCAGTCAACACAGACGGAGACGCTGTCGGCAAGCCGGAGCAACTTGGCATCACCGGTGGGACTATGATGGATTTTATGACAGGTCAGGCAACCGAGCGTGCCGGAGGCTTGCTCCATCGGTAGCGCAGTGGGCGACCGATGCGTCGCATCAACCGGAAGTGTGATTGCGACGGGATGAGATCCCGCGGCTGAGTTGGGCACATTGTACGACTGGTGGCAGTCATTGCACATCTGGTCATGGTCATTGTCCACGCGCATGAAGTGGCGGCCGTTGCCGGTGCCCGGTCCGGCATAGGCCGGTGCGCTGGGATCGAACGGCGCGAGGGATTGATCGTGTTCGTCGTGACATGCGGAACAGTAAGCGACCCCATTTACCATGTGGGCGAGCAACACCGCGTTGGTGGGTTGGCTCAGACCGGCACGGACATACAGGTTCCATCGGTCGTTGAGTTGGAAGGAGATGCCTGGCCCGTCGGAGAAAGAAACTTGGACGCCCTGATCGAGGGCGCTATTAGCGCCGGTCAACAGACTGGTGCCGGAGCCGCCGCCGGGCGAAGTGGCGACCCAATTGAATCTTGCCGTGCCGGCTGCGCCTGCGGTCGCAATCGTGATGGTATAGGTCTTGGGAAAGGCCCCGGTGTAAAGGCCACTGGAGACCAGCGAACCCGTGGAAGGGGCGCTCGCGCCGCCCAGAAAGTCAACGTGGCCGGCGGCGCTGGCATCCCACCGGTGCGAAGTGCCGGTCGCGTTGGTCAGCGCAGGCAGACCCGACCAAGGCAGGGCTTGATCGCTATTAGCGAACGGAGAGGATGACGCGGCGCCTCCCGACTGATGACAACTCATACAGAGATTGGGGTTTCCAGCCGCCGCCGAGAGGCTCCCTCCCGGCGCCTGGTGGGGCATGTGGCAGGAAGCACAGAGATCGGTCGTGGCGTGGGGAGGGTCGATGGCGAAAGCCGAGGCGGGCACCAGCATGGCCGCCACAACAATCGACCTGACCAACGAGCGGGCAAACCTAAGGCCGAAAGTCCTGGCCGACGGCCACCCAGTCGAAAACCAAGCCAAATATGCAGAGGAGATGAGTTTCATAATCAGTAGGCAAAAGTTTTGTTGCCTTCATGGTTCTTGCCGTGGCAGGAGAGCGCGCAGGAGCCGTGGTTCAGGCCGCGGGCCTGGTAGCTGCGGGCACCGGTGACGACGGTGGGATTAAAATTGATGAGATGCGCGTTGGGAGAGCCATGTGGGTCGTGACACGTCATGCAGGATGTCATGCCGATATGTTCAGCATGGCGGGGCCAGGCGGAGTTGAAAAAGTCATGGCATTTGAAGCAGAGCGCGGAATTTCCGGAGTTTGATGCGGCATCCGTCAGGTTGAGCGTCCGTTCCAGCAAGGGTGTGTAAATGGATCCGTGCGGGCCATTGGGTCCGGTGCCCCCGGCGTTGACGCCACTATCGCTGCTGTGGCAATCGCTGCAGGCAATCTTGCTGGTGGCAGTCCAGGAAGGTTTCAAGCTCGGGACATTGGGGTTGTGACCAACCGCCACGACGGGATGGAAGGAGTTGGTGCCGCCCGCGTTCTGGAACTCCAGCCTTGTGTTGAGCTGCGGGTATTGTCGATTGACCCGCGCTGGCCCCTGGGCCGTTTCCGCATGACAGCGGAAACAGAGTTCGTATTCGTAGTTCACTTGCCGAACCTCTGTGCCGCCTGCGTTAAGACCGCGAACGCCGATTAAAGCCCCGTTGATCCCTCCACGCGAAGCACTGGCAGCGGTGTTCGCCGCGTGCGGATTATGGCAATCGGCGCACTCGACGTGGCGGTTGGCGACTGGCAGCAGGGTATTTTCGATCGGATCATGCACGCCCATAGTGCGAATGACGGGATGGGCGCTGGACTTCGCAAAATCGGCTTGAATGTTTTTCGCGGCCACGTTGCCGTTGTGGCAAGGGAAGCAGTTCTGTTCCTCCGCATCGTAGTTCATCAGCCGCTGCTTGCCGCCCGCGCCGTGTGGATCGTGGCAGTTTTCACAGCCGTTGGCAGCGACTGATTTTTCAAGTGTGTGCGGCCAAGGGTTGAGCGAAGTACCGTTCCAGTTCTTGGTGGACATACTGTGGCTGCTCTGTTGCCAACTCTTGAGATTGTGACACACCAGGCAAAGGCCAGAGCCGACGTTGTTCATCACCAGAAATTTCCGGTTCTGGTCTTCGTGCGGGTCATGGCAGGTCGTGCATTGAAGTTCGCCGTTGTGATCGAGACGAACCGAACCGGACGTTGGCGGGCTGCGGAGTTGGCTATTGGCCGCAGCGAGCGCCGCGTCGTATCTAAAAGAGACCGGGTGATCATCCGACAAGTCGGTGCCCAGGTTGGAGCGACCCGCGACTCGTGCCGTGGCGGCCCCTTTCATTTGGATATGCGACCGGCTGCGGATGTTGCCCAACGCCACGGTGCCGTCATGGCAGCTCAAGCACATCTTTGAGGCGCCGGTGGGCTGTCCTATTGTGGCTTTGGTGGTGGAACTCCGGTAGGGAATGTAGGTCGCTTGGGAAGCGAACCGATTCCAAAGCGCCGCCTCTTTGCCGGCGGTGTGGGGCGTGTGACAGAACACGCACATTTCCTGGCTGCCGCTGGCGCCCAGCGCCCCCCCGGCGGCGGTGGAGAGATTGTGCTTCGAGCCACGGATGCCCGCGCCCACAGCCACAGCGCTGCTGAGCAGCCAGACGGCGACACCCGATATTCCCCAAACCGGCACTGCCGAAACTGAACGGCCAAACAAGTTCAATGAGTGGCGCAGCCGCATGGCGAATCTATGCATGCCGAGAGGAATCTTGTTAAAGGCTTTCATTAGAAATTCCTCCGAACACGAACGAACAAATAGTTCCGCTCCCGCGAGTCGTAGATATGGCTCTCGAGGTTGTACTCGTAGCCGAGCTTCACAATCAGTTTGCCCATCGTCCAATCCAGGCCGGCGCGCGCCACGGCGAGATTGCGGTCAAAGGTGGTGCCGCGCTGGATCTGGACGCCGCCTTCGCAGTTAAAGCTCAGGTTGGGGGCGAGTACTGAGTCGTAATGCAGCAGAAATCCATAGCTGGATTCCTGCGATTGGTTATCGTAGTAAGTGGTCCAGTTCTGGTCAAAATCGACTCCGAAATTGCCGCCGAACACCGAGCTGAACAACAGCGACTCGAAGAGTCGGTCGCGCTCGTAACCCGCGAGGTTTGAGTCCGACACCTCGTGTTCCGCTCCCGCGCGCAGCCAGCCCAAAGTGGTGTCCACGCCGACAATTTTGTCGTCGAGGGACCGCAGGTGTAGTTGCTCGCCACCGGAGTAATCCAATTTGGTCCAGCGGCCATAAACACCCACTAAACCGTTCCAGAAATCGATGCGGAAGTTGAAGCTGTTGTCAAAGGAGGAAAAACCGGCGCTGGCCTCGACCACGGCAGAATAGCTTACCAAAACCTTCCCGCCGTTGGGGATCTTGCCCCCCGGCAGCCGCTGGATTTCGGTCATGAGGCCGCGTGAGGTGACGAGGTAATCGATATGCGGCAGATAGACCATGGTGTGGGAGGATGCGACGACATGGATGGTGCTGATGTCCACAGAGGGCTGGTTCAAGAATGTTATCGATCCATCCGTTAACGTATGAACTTCATCAATGATTGACAGTGACTGGCCGCTGGCCGAACGATCTTCGCGGTCGATGGTTCCCGCATAACCGGCGGTGAGGTTGCCCCACTGGCTCAGGTTCCGCACGTATTGCAAACCCAGCGCCGTGCCGAACCGGCTGGACTCCAGGGAGTTGCCTGGAGATGAGGCGCTGATCTGGTAGCCATGCAGATCCAAAGTTGTGGTGAGGTTTTCATAGAGTTGGTGGGTTAGACCGGCACGGCCTTGCTGCGTAGTGGCATCCGCCTGACCGGCAGATGTGGTATCGAAATTGTATTCATAAAAGCTGTTGAGCCGCGGCGAATGTTGGAGCTGAAGGTTTTCATGCACAAGGAGCATATCGGTGGGCAGCACCGTTTCGGCGAGCGAGCTGTAGTTGAGGAGGGAGTTCAGCTGGGCCCAGCCTTCGCGGCCAAAGCTCTCGGTATCGAACAGGGACAGGATTTGGCTGAGACCGCGCTGATTGCTGAAGCCGTCATCCTGGCGCTGAAAGGAGTCGAAGTTGTAGGTGAGCTGGGTGTTGCCGGCTGCGGTGTCGCGCAGGTTCTGGGCCGAGAACGCGACCGTATCCTCAGCGAGCCGGGCCGGACGAAAGATATCATCCGTCACCTCATCATAGTGTTGGAAGGTGAGGGAAAAGGGCACTGGCCCGGCGGAGTAGCCTGTACGCCCGCCGTAGCGTTCGGTGTCCACCCGCACGCGTGAGAAGAAGTCGTAGTCGCGATAGGTTTGGTCTTTATCGGCAAAGAAGGAGGTCGAGTAGGGTTGCTGGCGCACCAGGTCGAGCTCACCGTGATAGCGCTGGAGAAAATTCGCATCGGAGCCGCTCCCTCCCGGGACCAACTGCGACCCCTGCCAGTCGAGGCCCAGTTCCGTCGCAAGCGAGATAGCGACGAGGTTAGGATGGTAAATTGAGCCGTTGATTCCGAGCCCGAGCACAGGCTGAATCAGGAGGCGCTGCTGGGTGAGGGAAACGGATGGAACCCCGGCCGACGAGACCGCGCGCTCGGCTTCGATGTTGGCCTCGACGTAGGTCGCGCCCGGATAAAGCTGAAACGCTTGTGGCATCTCAACATCCGCCGGGATCTGGGCGTGAGCGTTTCGGACGGCGGCTCCCATGAGCGCCAGCAAACCCGAGCAAGCCATGGCACGAGGAGATGTCATGGAGCCGCTTTCAGCAATTTGGCCCGGTCCGAGCGATGGGGATCGTGGCAACCAAGGCAGGCTTCCGTTCCCATCGTGGCGTGGCCTTTGACTTGTTCCATCGTCGCACTCGCGTGGCATCCCAGGCAGAGTGACTGTGCGGGCCGCAGCAGGAGGTAGTGCTCGGTTGACTTGTGGGCCGCATGGCACTGGTCACACTTCCCCTTGGCGACCAGCGGGTGAACGATTTTGGCGGTATCGAGGAGCTTGCGGTGGCAATCCCAGCAGAGCTCCCGTCCGCTTGCGCGCAATTGTTCGGACTGGTTGTCGATGTGGCAGGCCGAGCATTTCCTCTCCATGAAGGGCTTATGCAGCGTCTCGGTCTGTTGAGGCGCATGAACGGCTGGTTGCACCAGCGCGCCAGCAACGGGGCTGTTGGAAGACGTCACCTGGACGGGGGCAGCCGGATCCACACCCGTGAAAAACACCGTCAGCAATGTATGCCTGGATTGTGAACTGCACCCGGTCACCACGAGTGCAACGCTCAGGACTGTGACCAGCCACCACCGCCAAGTGAACGCCAGTCGCACGGCACGTTTGGGTCTTTACTTCCGGTGCCCCAACCCGTAAACGCTGATTTTTTTGACGCCGAGTTGGTTGGTGATGATCACCAATTCCTCCAGGACGAAATCCGGCGCGGCATACTTTTGGAAGAACGCCACGTGCTCATAATCCACGGTCACGCCTGCGGGCAAATTCAACGGCGCAGCGCTCCCTTCGGGTTCACCGAAGAAAAGCAATAGTTTGCCGCTCTCGTCGAAAATCTGGCAGACCTCGGTCGCGGCATCGACGACAAAGATACGACCTTCCCGATCCACAGCCATGCCTTTCGGTCGGGCGAATTGACCCGGCATGTCACCTTGGGTGCCAAACGTGCGCAAGTGCTTGCCCTCGGAGTCATAGACCTTTATGCGACATGTGGCGGTGTCCGAAACATAGACTTGACCGCGCTGATCCAGAGCCAGGTTGGCCGGTATGTAGAGCTTGCCCGGCTCTTTATCCTCCTGGGCATCGGGATTTCGGGGAATGGTGAAAAGCAACTGGTGGTCCACCTTCCCATACACGCGGATGCAATGGCCTTTAACGTCCGCCACATAAACACGGTCGCCAGTTAAAGCCACGCCCGTTGGACGCAAGGAATCGGCTGCTCCAATCGAGCCGCGGTAGGTATCGTCACTCCCATAGATGAGCACCTGGTTGCGCAGGGTGTCGGCCACGTAGCGCGTGCCTTCCGCGTCGATGGCAAGGCTGATCGGGCTGCCCATTTTGCCCATCCCCGACGGCGCGAAGATTCGCATGGTCTTATTGGTCAGATTGAGGATGTCCAACGCCCGGGCGGTGGTGTCGCAAACGAAGATGCTGTTGCCCGTCAGAACGACGCCGTAAGGTTTTAGAATCGGTTTTGACGCCGGTTTTGCCCCAGTCACAAAAACGCTGAGCTTGCTCATGCGCTGGCCCAGATCTCGCTCCTCGGAGAAACTGACCAGAAACTGGAGCCGGGGTTTCTCCGGCGGCGGCGGGTAGAAGATGTATTTAACAGGCGCTTGGCCCTTGGGCGGGCGCGCCGCCCGTGCGGTCGTTGACGCAAGTAAGCAGAGGCTGAGCACGAGGCTCGTCCACTGGACAAGACTATATCTTTGGCGCTTTCGTTCGGTCATGAGAGAACTGCGATTTAGCGCCTCGCCGCCTCCTGGGGAGTCGGCGGCGAAGCGCTGAGTTTTGGCAGATGTGACGAGGCAGGCTATTTAATATGGCATCTCAGGCACATGGCGCTGCCTGCATTGGAAACCCGCATGAATTTCGTATAAGTGTTGTCATGCGTCGCATGGCACGAGGCACATTCCATCTTGCCGCCGAACAAAGGAATGGTCCCGGTGGCGTCAACATAACTCGCCGATGCGGGCGTTACCAGGTGCTTGTCCGCAGTGGCGAGTGCGGCGTCGTATGTGAACCCAATCGGGTGGTCGCTGGTCAGCGAGCCGCCAAAGCCCACCCGGTTAGTCGTGCCGATGAAATGCGTGCCGGCCGCCACTGCGCCGCCATTGGCAAACGAGTCAACAGCGACGGAGCCATCATGGCAGCTCAGGCACAATTTGGAGGTCGGGCCGGGCTGGGAGGCAGATCCCTGGAAGGTGGCGCTGCTGTAGAGCGTGTAGGTGGCCACGGTGGTGGCGTGGTTCCACAGGGGGGCGCCGGCGACGCTTTGCGCCAAATGCGGCGTGTGGCAGAACTTGCAGGTCTCCGTTGTGCCCCAGCCCTTGGTTGAAAGATCGTGGGGTGTGCCGGCAATCGTAGCCGCCCGGGCCGACAGGCCGCCCCAAGCCAGCGCGGCGGCGGCGAGGAGGCTTGCCCCCCGCAGAGGCAAGAGGGTGGTCATGCGTGATTGAATTTGAGTCAATGTTTTCATTTAGTGTACGTTTTGTTATGCTAATTGGTATTATTAATCTTGAGTATGTGATCTGCGAGACGACGAAAGCAGTCTGCGTGCCAACAGTCATCAGCACCGGACATTGACATGGTAAGTGCGCATGATTCGGCGGTGGAGTTCGCCGACATGGCCAACGCCAGGCCGGGAATCGGCAGAACTGGCAATCGTGTTCTCATGGTTCGTGTTCTCGTAATGCCAGACGATACCGTAGCACCATGAATGTTCAATGAAAGAAATATTAATGTTTGTTCATCTTGGCCGCAGAGGCGCATCTGGTCACTTGCAGTTGCAGAAAATCTGGCGTCTCGGAGGCAGATGCGCGCCGACTGGTTCTCAAACACGCTTCCACACACGGGGAGCTGCCCGAAACAACTCGGCGGGGCATGCGCGGGTGCCAAGTCCTTGTCCCGATCGGCACGGGCGCAAACCATCGACAGAATCTTCAGATCACTGACCTGATGTCAGGACGGAACGCAGACCGATGCTCTCGCCACTGCCTGTCGGGTCACCGCGGCCGCGGGCCGCCGTCCGGCAGAGGATCGCGTCACCGATCCAACCGCCACCCCGAATTACACGGGTCGAGCCCGACGCAGGACCACGTGGATCGCCCGATCCACTCGAATAGGAACCATACCAATCCCAACACCACTCCCAAACATTCCCCGCCATGTCGTACAGCCCATACCCGTTAGCCCCAAAATAACCCACCGGACTGGTGTAGGGGGACCCTCCGATTTGACCGACATCGTTGTAGCCGTCCGGTCCCGAATCGTAGGTGTAACTGTTGGTATTTCCGTAATAGTTGGCCTGGCTTTCGGAAATCGTGTTGCCCCACGGAAACCGCTGCCCGCTCAACCCACCTCGCGCCGCTTTCTCCCACTCGGCCTCCGTCGGCAACCGGTAGCCATTGGCCACCCAACTCACCCAGTCGGCGCTCAAGTCGAACAGCCCGATCCGGTAGATTGTCGTCTGATTGAGACTCGCGTTGGTGTAGTAACAAGGCGTCCGCCCCTCCATCTCGCTCCGCGCATTGCACCACTTCACCGCGTCATACCACGTCATGTTCTGCGCCGGATGATTGGTCGCCTTCCCCTGCGCTTCATACCCGAAGCTGTAACCGTGCGCAGTCGCCCAGTTGTAAACGTCATCCCACACGGCCTTCGTCACCTCATACTGGTCCATGTAAAACGCGCTCACATAATTGGTAAGCAAGGGCAACTCGTCACCCGTGCCCTCATCGGGGTTTATACTGTTACCCATCGTGAACGAACCGGCGGGGATTAAGGCCATACCAAGGGGCAGAGGACTGTTGTTTGTCCCGAGCACCAGCACACGATAGAACCGTTGCGGGGCTGGCGACGTAGCTGTGTCCACAAACTGGTAGGGGTTTTCCGTTACCAGCAGGTTTGTCAACACCACCCAGTTAGTCTGGCTCAGGTCGGTGCAGTACTGGATCTGGTTGGTGATGCCCAGGGCGCTTTGAACACCAAACTGAGGCGTCGCCCCGTCCATCTTGATGCTCGTGATTATGGGCGGCAATGCCAGCGCCACCTCGACTGCCCCGAGCGCCAGAGCGCACAGGCCTATGCTGGTTATGCTGGTTATGAGCGACTTGGTTTTCATACTCTTTTTCTTTTGATCAGTTGATTTTCGGTTCGTTACTGAGGCCTACGGCTAACCACGCTTCGCCGCTTCTTGGGGAGCAGGCGGCGAAGCGGTGGGTTTCGGGCTAATGTGACGAGGCAGGCTATTTAATATGGCATCTCAGGCACATGGCGCTGCCCGCATTGGAAACCCGCATGAACTTCGTATAGGTATTGTCATGCGTCGCATGGCAGGAGGCACACTCCATCTTGCCACTGAACAACGGAATGGTCCCGGTGGCGTCAACATAACTCGCCGATGCGGGCGTTACCAGGTGCTTGTCCGCAGTGGCCAGCGCGGCGTCGTATGTGAACCCAATCGGGTGGTCGCTGGTCAGCGAGCCGCCAAAGCCCACCCGGTTAGTCGTGCCGATGA
>Ga0194044_10001295_pt1 | contig 12726 bp, 11 predicted proteins | sample JunL4417m_MetaG_FD_155460 | JGI IMG/M metagenome (GOLD analysis project Ga0194044, IMG submission 155460) | Anoxic zone freshwater microbial communities from boreal shield lake in IISD Experimental Lakes Area, Ontario, Canada - Jun2016-L442-17m | ecosystem: Environmental > Aquatic > Freshwater...
GGTGAACTGCACCTCGATGTTCAGCAGCACGTCGTCCGGGCCGAGGTGCATCGTGAGGACAACGCCGAGGCCGATCACCGCGGGGTCGGCCAGGGCGATCTCGCGAATCGCGGCCACGAGCGCCGGGTCGGCCGCCTCGCCGACCAGCAGGCTGCGGCTCTCGTAGGCCAGCCACAATGCGGCGACGATGAGGATGGCGCCGATGACCACCGACGCCAGACCGTCGAGCACCGGCGCCTGGAGCTGATGGCTCAGGAACACGCCGAAGAAGGCGACCACGAGGCCCAGCAGCGCCGCGGTATCTTCGAACAACACGGTGAACAGGCTGGGATCCTTGCCGTGGTGGATCGCGGCGAAGATTCGCCGCGATCCCTTGGTCTTGCGGAAGACCCGCCATGCCACGCTGAACGAGAGGCTTTCGAAGACCATCGCCAGCGCCAGGACGATGTAGTTGATGGCGGGGTTCTCGAGGGGCGCCGGGTGCCGAATATGGATGATGCCCTCGTAGATCGACATGCCGCCGCCGATGCCGAAGATGCTCACGGCGACGATGAGGCTCCAGAAGTAGACCTCCATGCCGTGCCCGAAGGGATGATGCTCGTCGGCGGGCCGGGCGCCACGGCGGAGGCCGTGGAAGAGCAGCCCGCCGTTGCCGGTGTCGACCAGCGAGTGGATGCCCTCGCTGATCATCGCCGAGCTGCCGGTGATGCTGCCCGCAACGAACTTGATGACCGCGATGGCGGCGTTGCCGACGATCGCCGCGATCACGGCTTTCCTGGATTCGGCGGCCATCCGCGCAGTGTACCAGCGGCCACGGACCAGGGGTTCACCTGAAGCACGATCCTCGCTGAGCGGGTACACTACCCCTACGGCGTTGAAGGGAGGATCCATGCCGGGTAGGGACTATGTCTGCAGCGACTGCGGACACATCTTCGGTACCCCAGAGGGAGAGCCGAGCAACGCGCGCGCCCTCATGTGCCCGAGCTGTGGCAGCATCGACCTGTCGATCGTGAGGGTGGATCACGCCCCCCGCATCGTGATGCGCGCCATGGAGCCGGCCAAGGCCGGTGACTGGTCGCGCAAGAGCGACGCTCGCGCTTCCTGAGTATCGAGGGTCATCCGCGTCGGCCGCGCCGACCCCGGCGGCCACGTTTGGTACCCTAGACGCATGCTGAAGGCAGTCACCTTCGATTACTGGAACACGCTCTTCGTCGACGTCCACGGCAAGGACCGCGAACGCCGCCGCGCGGAGATGCTGCGCGCCGAGCTCGAAGCGCTCGGGCGCGCCGTCCCGCAGACGGCGCTGGTTGAGGCCCTGCGGGCCGGCTTCGACTTCTTTGACCGCGTCTGGACCAGCGAGCATCGCACGCCCTCGTGCGGCGAGCTCGTGGACAGCATCCTCGCCGCGCTCGGGGCGCGCGTACCCGAGGACGCCCGCGAGCGTCTCGTGAGCCGTTTCGAGCTGCTGGTGCTCGACCTGCCGCCGGAGCCCATGCCGGGAGCGGCGTTCGCTCTACCCCTGCTGGCCGAGCGCTACCGACTCGCCGTGGTCTGCGACACCGGCTACTCGCCGGGGCGCGTGCTTCGCGAGGTGCTCGAACGCAACGGCATGCTGGCCTGCTTCGAGTACCTGTTCTTCTCCAACGAGCACGGCATGAGCAAGCCTGACGTACGCGTCTTCCAGCACACGCTGGCGGCGCTGGACGTGCGTGCGCCGGAGGCGGCCCACGTCGGCGATATCCAGCGCACCGACATCGCCGGAGCCCAGGCCGCGGGCATGGCCGCCGTGCACTTCATCGGCGCCAACAACCACGACGCCGGGCGTTCCACGGCGGACCTCATGGTCAGGCACTTCGACGAGCTGCCGGCGGCGCTCGGCGGCCTCACCTGTGCCGGCTGCTGAAGACGGCGGCCGGCAAGCCGCAGGCCGCTCGCCGCCGCGGCGCCTTCTGGCGCCGGCCGCGGTCCTTATCGCGACGCTCCTCTGCTTCTTTGCGCTGACCTTGCTGGTGCGCCCCAACGCGCCCGGCGACCTCGACGCGCGCGTCAACGCCTTCGTCGGGGCGCATCGCAGCAGCGCGCTGACGAGCTTCTTCACGGGCTACACGGGTTTGGGCCAGTGGCTCGTCCTCACAGTCGCCACCGTGGCCGTGCTCGCCGCTCTCGCCTGGCGCGCTCGCCGCCGCGAGGCCGTGTTCCTGCTGATCGCCATGACGGTGTCGGCGCTCCTCAACGTGGCGCTCAAGCAGCTCTTCGCGCGGGCCCGCCCCCCGGCAGAGGCCGCCGTGGCGAGCGTGAACGGCTACGCCTTTCCCAGCGGTCACGCGATGTCGTCGGCCACCTTCGCCCTGGCGCTCGCCGTCGTTGCCTGGCCGACTCGCTGGCGGTGGCCTGCGGCCGGTTTCGCCACGGCGTTCGCGCTGCTCATGGGCCTGTCCCGCGTCTACCTCGGCGTGCACTGGCTCACAGACGTGCTTGCGGCCTGGGTGCTCGCGGTGGCCGTCGTTGCGGCGACGCAGACGATCGTGCGGTCGGTCATCGCGTGGCGAGCGCACAGGCCGCAGGTAGGACGCGCCGCCACTCCCGTCGAGGTGGTCTTCCTGGATTGGGGCGACACCTTGATGGTGGACGACGGGACGCGGTCCGGGCCCATGGCGGCGTGGCCCGAGGTCCGCGCGGTGGACGGGGCGCAGGACGCGCTGCGCCGCCTGCGCCCCCACTACCGCCTGCTCGTGGCGACCAACGCCGACGACTCCGGCGAGCGCGACGTGCTGGCCGCGCTCTCCCGCGTCGGCCTCGACACACTCATCGACGGCGTCGTCAGCTCGCGCGACGTCGGCGCCCGCAAGCCCGACGCGCTCTTCTACCGCGCGGCCCTTCAGCGCGCCGGCCGCGCCGACCTGCCGCTGGCGCCGGCGCGCGCCGTCATGGTCGGCGACTCGTGGCCCAACGACGTGGCCGGCGCCCGTGCCGCGGGCCTGCGCGCCGTGTGGCTCAACCCATCCCGGGCGCGGCGCCCCGCAGGCGCCGCCGCGCCCGACGCCGAGATCCGTACGCTCGCCGACCTGCCGCAGGCGCTGGCGAGGCTCTCGGGCGCGGCGCCCGTTGCGCCGCCGCGCCGCGCGGGCTAGTGTGCGTTTGAGTCCCGTCGACCATGGAGGCAGCCCGATGGACCTGAGTCATCCCGAGGCTTGGTGCGCCCGCGCCGTCGCCCTCGGCGCCGACGCCGCGACCGTCATCGACACCGGCAGGATCGTGACCGCCGAGTGGGTGCGCATGAAGTGCCTCTACGGCTGCGACGACAACGGCGCCTACCGCACCTGCCCGCCCAATTCGCCGGAGCCCGCCGCCACCCGTCGCCTGGTCGACGAGCTCCGGCGGGCAGTGCTGCTCAGAGGCGGTCCTCACCGCGGGCGTCAGAGCTCCGACGCCATGTCGCGGCGGCTCAATGACGCCGCCCTCAAGCTGGAAGGTGAGCTCTTCCTCGCCGGCTTCTTCAAGGCCTGGACGATGGGCGCCGGCCCCTGCGACTACTGCGGCGCCTGCGAGACCGAGAAGCCGTGCGTGGCCCCCGAGCGCGCCCGGCCCTCGATGGAAGGCTGCGGCATCGACGTGTTCAGCACGGTGCGCAACGCCGGCTGGGAGCTCGAGGTGGTCCAGGACGAGGACGACGAGTACAGCTTCTTCGCCCTCGTCCTTGTGGACTGAGGCCTCGCCCGTGCCTCCCCAGAGCCCCGCGGACCCGCCTCAGCCCAGCACGCTCGCGTGGCCGTCCCGCCGCACGGTCTGCCTGCTCCTGCTGCTCCTCGCCGCCGCGCTCGCCGCCAACTTCTGGGTCGGCATCCTGCGCAACACGTTCAACGACCTGTCCTCGGCGGTCGGCGTCCCGCAGCACGACTTCTACCAGTACTACGCCGGCGGCCACAACTGGAACCTCGGGCTGGATCCCTACCTCAACTATCCCGACGACTCGCGCGTCATCCACCAGCCACGCTTCAACTACCCGCAGATCTCCGGCTACATCTATCCGCCCACGGTGCTGCCGCTCCTCGGGCAGCTCGCGCGCCACGACTACGACTGGGCGAGGACGGCGTGGGTGGCGCTCGACGTGAGCGTCTTTGCGCTGATGGTGCTCGCGGCGGTCTTCGTGAGCCGCGGGCGGCGGCTCGAGGTGCTGACCGCCAGCGTCCTTCTCACGATGGTCTCGTTCGCCTTCTTCTATCACGTGCACGAGGGGCAGATCGACATGATCGTCGCCGGCCTTGCGATCGGCGCCTTCCTGCTCTATCCGCGCTGGGGGGGCTGGCCGTCGGCGGCCCTGCTGGCCATCGCGGTGGCCACCAAGGTGTCGCCCATCCTGCTGGTGGCGGTGATGGTCGTCTACTTCCGCGATTGGCGCTTCATCCTGAAGACGCTCGCCTGCGGCGCCGTGGTCTTCGCCGTCTCGCTGGCCTTCGTCGACTTCTCGCTCTACCGCGAGTACGTGGTCAAGATCCTGCCGACCATCGCGGGGTCCGACTCCTCACCGTTCAATCAGACGCCCCTGCGCTTCTGGTGGCGTTACCCGATGGCCATCAAGGTCGGGTCCGCTCTGGGTTACGCCGCCCTCATCTTCCTCGCTTGGGTGGCAGGCAGGAACACGCGCCGTCTGGCGGAGACGGAGAGGCGCGTCGACGTCGGCACCGAGAGAAACGCTATCCTTCTGATGACGGTGCTCCTCATGCTGCTGTTCTCCCCGCTGGCCTGGCAGATGGCCTACGTATGGGTCATCGTGCCGATGGCCCTCGTGCTCGTGTCGCCACCCCCAAAAGGCAAGGAGTGGGTGCTCCTCGTGCTCGGCGCCGCGGCGGTCCTGCTGTCGCTGCGCATGTGGCCCTACCGGGTGCTCGACATGACCAACATCATCGGGGGGGCCATCGCCGTGCTGTGCCTCATGCGCTACTACCTGCCGCTCGAGACCTCGCGGCGGCCGCTACCGGCGGGCGAGTCCGCGCGCAAGCCAGCGACAAAGGGAGAGCCCGGGTAGGACGCGCGCTTAGATCAGCGCCGCGGCCGACGTCAGCCGCCCGACGGCGTCGTCGCGGCCGAGCACCCAGAGAGACTCGAAGAGGCCCGGGGTGATGCTCTGGCCGCTCATGCCGAGGCGCAGGGCGGCGAACACGGCTTTTGGCTTCACCTCGAGGCGCGCCGGCAGATCGCGGACGAGCGCCTCGACGGCCTCCACGCTCCATTCCGGCAGCTCGCGAAGGCCCAGGGCCGCGGCGCGCAGCGTCTCGGCGGCCCCCGCCGTGCCGGCAAGCCGCTCGGCCGCCTCGGCGGAGAAGGCCAGCGGCCGGAAGAACCAGCCGGCGATGGGTACGAAGTCGGCGAGCACGTCCATCTTGTCGCGGACCAGCGGTGCCAGCCGGCGCGTGAGCGCCTCCTGCTCCACGTCGGGGGCCACGAGCAGCGCGTGCCCCGTGTCGGCGCCCTCGACCTCCGCGGCCAGAGCCTCGGGGCCGAGCCTGGCGAGCTCCTCGACGGCGGCCGGCGCGCCGTAGAAGCCGATCCGCGTGAGGTACTCCTCGAGCCGCCCGCCGAGCGCGACGTCGTCCATCTGACGAATGAAGCGTCCGTTCATCCAGCGCAGCTTCTCGGGGTCGAAGATGCTGGCGCTGGCGCCCAGCTTGAGTACATCGAAGTTCTCGACGAGGTCGTCCATCGTCCAGGCGATCATGCTCTCGTCGAACTCGGTGCTGAGAAAACAGAGGTAGTTGCGCACGACCTCCACGAGATAGCCCACAGCCGTGAGCTGCTCGAGCTTGGTCGCGCCATGTCTCTTTGAGAGCTTCTTCTTGTCGGCGCCGAAGAGCAGCGGCATGTGCAGGAACTCCGGCACGGGAGCGCCGAGCGCCTCGTAGATCACGACTTGCTTGGGCGTGTTGCTGATGTGGTCGTCGCCGCGGATCACGTGCGTGATCTCCATGGTCACGTCGTCGACCACCACGGCGAGGTTGTAGGTGATGGTGCCGTCGCTACGCTGCACGATGAAATCGCCGATGGTGTCGTTGTCGAACTCCACCGGGCCGCGCAGCAGGTCGTGGAAGACGGTCTTGCCGGGCGGCACGTGCATGCGCAGCGTGAACGGCTCAGCGGCGGCCTTGCGGCGCTCCACCTCTTCCGCGGGGAGCGCCCGGCACTTGCCCGAGTAGACCGAGTCGCGCTTCTCGGCCTGCGCCGCAAGCCGCTCGGCCTCGAGCTCCTCCGCCGTGCAGAAGCACGCGTACAGGTGCTCGCCGGCGAAAAGATTCTGGATGTACTCGTGGTAGATGGGCCGGCGCTCGGTCTGGCGGTACGGTGCGTGCGGGCCGGGGAGCTCGGGGCCTTCGTCCCAGTCCAGCCCCATCTCGCGCATCGCGCTGATGATCTGCAGAATGGCCTCGTCGGTGCTGCGCGAGAGGTCGGTGTCTTCGATGCGCAGGATGAAGAGGCCTTCGTGCCGCCGGGCGAAGATGTAGTTGTACAGGCCCGTGCGGGCGCTGCCCAGGTGCAGGTAGCCCGTGGGGGACGGGGCGAAACGGACGACGACGCGGCCGGGGGCCGCCCCTTGTGACTGCTCGTTCATAGGCGGCCCATGATACCGCATCGAGCAGTCCCCGCGGCCTGACCACCCCCCCTGCGGGCGGAAGCACCACGCCCGCAGGGGGTCTACAATGGGCGCATGGACGATTCGACGACACACGTGCGCGTGACCACGTCCCGGGCTCGCGACCACATCGAGAACATCCGCTTTCGGGCCGGCGACGACCTCGTCGTGGGACGCCGTAACCAGCAGTACCCCGAGTTCGTGTGGTGCGCCACTGAAGACGGGCATGCAGGCTGGGTCCCCGAGTTGCGCATCCAGATGACCGACCCGGGCGAGGCCGTCGCGACGGGCGACTACCACGCCGCGCAGCTCACGGTCGTCAGGGACGAGCTCCTCGAACTGCTGGAGAGCACCGCGAGCTGGTGCCGCTGCCGCAACCGCAACGGGGGAGAGGGCTGGGTGCCCGCCGCCATTCTGACTGCGGTCTCCGGGGGCTGACGCGCGTGGCTGAGATTCCCCAGCGCGTGCGCGTCGTGCGCGCGCACATCAGCAGCGTTCCCGACCCCGTGCGCTTCGTCACCGGCGACGCGCTCAGCATCGGCCATCACGACCAGCAGTGGCGGTCGTACGTGTGGTGCACCGACCAATCCGGTCACGCCGGCTGGGTGCCCGACTTCTACCTCGAGATGACCGGCGCCCATGAGGCCACCGCCCTGCGCGACTACGACGCCACCGAGTTGACCGTCGGGCCGGGTGAGCTCCTCGACGCGCTCGACGAGGCCGGCGGCTGGCTGCGCTGCCGCACGAGCAGCGGGCGCGAAGGCTGGGTGCCGGGCGACAACGTCGAAGCCGTTTAGGGCCTATCCCAATAGGTCTGCACGCACGGATGCGCCCGTGGACACGTCGCGGATGCGGCCCCTCCCCGATTCCCACGTAGCTTGGCTACGAGGGAACCGTCTCGTGACCGCCCCGCTCGGTCCACGAACGCCCCGCACGCACATCCCTACCGGGATAGGCCCTTAGGGGCCGGCCACAAGCTCCTTCGTGAAGCCGGCCGTCTCGCCGGTCGCGCCTTCCACCTCGAGCGTGTGCGTCCCCTCCGCCAGCGGCGCCGTGGTGAGCTTCCACTTCTCCACGGGCTCGTCGAACGCGCCGTCGATGGCGAGCAGCGGCAGCCACTCGCCATCGTCGATACGGAACCGCAGATCGTGTGGCACGAGAATGCTGACGTCGTGGCGGAACGGGATGCCGATACTGCTCGTCCCGCGTGGCCAGGGCTGCTCCCGCACCGCGCCCGTCACGGTGAAGACCCCGCCGTCCGCAACGGTCGGGCGCACCGCGTCGAACCGCGGCCTCGTGTCGACGACGTCTGGCCGGGCATCGGCGTCGCCGTCGCGCAGACCCGTCTGCCCGATGCTCGATGGGCACAGGTCACCAAGCGCGAACGCGTCGAGCGTGGCCTGCGACCCCCGCATGATGCAGGGCAGGTCCGTGGCGCCGCCCTTCACCGCGTTGCGATTCCGCTCGCCGAGGTACCCCGCGGTGAGATTGCCGGTGCTCGGGTAGCCGGGCCGCGGCGGCGCGTACTCGTCGAGCGCCCCGAAGACGTGCCCCATCTCGTGGGCGAGCACCGCGTCGAAGTTGCGGAACCTGTAGCCGTCGTTGTCGTAGGTGAGCACCATGTACGGCCCGTAGAGGTCCGCCGTGTAGGCGATAGCCCCGTCTGGGAACATGCCGTCGGCGTCCCGCAGGCTGTCGACCACGTACAGCACAAAGGCCCAGTCGGCGCCGGCCTTGCGGCGCACCTTGTCGGCGTAAACGCGCTCGGGGAGCGGGCTGTCGTCGATCCGGTCGTGGGCGAAGCCGAGCTTGTCCATGATCTGCCAGCGCCACCCGGCGTCGCTCAGCCGGTAATCCTTGCTGAACTGGTCGACCGGCCGCGAGATCGGCTCGTAGCGCGTCATGGCGGTGAGCGGCGCGCCGTACTGACCCGCCGCGGGGAGGAAGACCTCGAGCGAGCCATCCGGCGAACGCTCGTTCCACCAGGTGAGCGCAGCCTGCACCTTGGCCAGCACGTTGGCGCGGCGGTCCCCGAGGTTGCCGGGGTCGGGCCGCGACCAGTTCTCGGTGCTCGGGTCCAACGAGCCGTCGCTCTCCACGAACACGACGGCGACGGCCACCCTGCCGGCGGCGAACGCCGCCGTCTCCCGGGCCGTGGGCAGCGCCCCCAGGGCGAGCAGCGGCAGCGCCCGAGCCGTTTCGCGGGCGAGCGGCCCGCGCAGATCGTCCAGTACGGGCGGCGCGGGCCGCCGCGGGATCGGCGTGGCGGCAGGCGCCGGCGCGGCGGCGAGCGCCGCCGCGCCGGCGAAGACGCAGACGAACGCTGCGAGTGCAACGAGCGCGACGAGTGTTGGGAGGCCCCTCCTCATACGGGGATTGTCGCACGGGATCCTCCGCCGGTCGACTCGCGCCGGCGGCGGGGGCCTCGTCCACCGTCACTTCCGCCGCAGGCGCGCAGCCCGTGGAACCGTACCGCTTCGACTGTCTTCGACGACGGGGGCTGATGGGAAGAAGCTGATCCTCACCGGCCACGCCAGGCGACGCGCCGCGGCGGCCGACCCCGCCCGCGTCCCGCCGCCCGGTCGCGCGGCGCGTCGCTTGCCCGCACGCGTCGTCTCGCGCATCGACCGGCGCGGTTCCGGCAGCCGCGGCCTGTTCTTCCGGCAGCCGCGGCCCGGTCTTCCGTCGGCCGCGGCCCGGTCTTCCGGCAGCCGCAGCCTGTTCTTCCGGCAGCCGCGGCTGCAGAAGACCGCGCGGGTGGTCGCCGCCCACGGCATGGATGCTGTGCAAGCGTATGCCGTTGGCGGTACCGCCGGCGGTACTTCCAACGGTATCGTTGGAAGTCCCGTCAACGGCTTCCGCCGCTTTCGACTATGCCCCCGCCGGCGGGCCGCCTCCGCTGAGCGCGAACGTCAACGCTGACGCCACCGCATGAGGAGAATAGTCCTTCCACGCTCCCATTTTCACCCGCCCCGGGTGGCGCGGCCGCCAGGGAAGCTGAGGGGAAAATAGCCCTTCCGCTCCCATTTTCACTCGCCGCGGGTGGCGAAGCCGCCAGGGAGACTGTTTGGCCGTCAGCCGGTCCTTCGCCTGGCCGACGGATGCCCCGGCCCATCCGGCGGAAGCCCGTGCGCAGGGCCTTCACCGCCTGCCGCCTTGTAGCCCACACCGAAGACCGTCTGGATCAGCCCCGGGCGGTCGAGCTTGGCGCGGAGCTGCGCCACGTGCTGGTCCACGGTGCGTGTGCCGCCGGGCAACTCGAGACCCCAGACCTGTTCCAACAGACGGTCGCGGCGGGGCGCCACCCGGGCGTTCTCGATGAGGAAGGCGAGGAGGTCGAGCTCGCGGGGGTGAGCTCGACCTCCTCGCCGGCGACGCAGGCCTCGCGCGCTTGGCGCGCGACAGCCACGTCGCCGAGCTCCAGCATCTCCTGCGCCGGTCGCGGATCGGTGCGCCGCAGGATCGCCTCGACGCGCGCCGCAGGATCGCCTCGACGCGCGCCGCCGAATCGCCTCGACGCGCGCCGCCGGCTCCCGGGGGCTGAACGATTTGGACACGTAGTCGCCAAAGCGCACCCACAGCACGTGGTAGCCCTCATCGGTCAAGTAGTCCCGCACCAGACGGCCGATGCTGTGCTCGTCTTCGACGAGCAGGATTCAGGCGCTCACGCGTCTCCCTCTGGTTGCCGCTGTGGCCGCGACGACAGTGCGAGTGTACTCCTGCCGGCGCCGCGGCCGCAGGGCATCGAGAACCACCGCGGACCTCACCGCCGATGTCACGCCCGACCCATTCATGCGCCCCTCCCGTCCTGACTCAGCCGCGGTCGGTGACGAACGCCGCGGCTCTGGCTCTGCCATCCTCGCGGGCCGATGTCGTCATGATGTCGGGCATATGTCAGGGAGATGTAACGGTGAAGCGATGGGGGGAGGGCGGAGGCGGCACGCTGCCCGCCCTTGGGGTGGGGCGCCGGGCGGGCGGCCTTTTGCCGCACCCGGCGCCGTCTGGTACTCTCTCCGCTCCGTGTACGAGCATTCCTACACTCACGCCATCCCGACCCCGGACGCCTGACATGCCGCAGCTGCGCATCGTCGTCCTCGTCAAGCAGGTCCCGGACACCGCCAACGTGAGCGGCGACGCCATGAAGGAGGACGGGACCGTCAACCGCGCGGCGCTGCCGGCCGTGTTCAACCCCGAAGACCTCAACGCGCTGGAAGAAGCGCTGCGCCTCAAGGACCGCCATGGCGCCCGCGTGACAGTGGTCACCATGGGGCCGCCGGCTGCCGTGCAGGTACTGCGCGAGTCGCTGTACCGCGGCGCCGAGGAGGTCATCCTGCTCACCGACAAGGCGTTCGCCGGCGCCGACACCCTGGCCACGAGCTACGCGCTCTCGCTGGCGGTACGCAAGCTGGGCGGCTGCGACCTCGTGCTCTGCGGCCGCCAGGCGATCGACGGCGACACCGCGCAGGTGGGCCCGCAGACCGCCGAGAAGCTGGGCTATCCGCAGATCACCTGCGTGAGCCGTATCGACGAGCTCGTGGCGCCGGCGGACGGCGCGCCCGGCGCCATCACCGCCACGCGCTCCATCGAGGGCGGCTTCGAGACGCTCTCCTCTTCGCTCCCCTGTCTGCTCACCGTGACCGGCGAAGCCAACGAGCCGCGGCCGCCGAGCGTCAAGCTGGTGATGACCTACAAGGGCATCGCCGCGGAGGCCATGCCCGCGTACGACGACACCTACCTCGACCCCGAGAGCGACGCCGCCGAGGTGTGCATGCTCGGCCGCGACGGCAAGCCCGTGTGCCGCGCCAAGGTCGCGCAGTGGGACCACCTTGCCCTCGCCGCCAACCGCGAGGCGCTTGGCCTGCGCGGCTCGCCGACGCGCGTGAAGGAGATAGAGAGCGTGGTGCTCGCGCAGAGCGAGGCGCGCATGGTGGAGCCTGATGAAGCCGGCGTGGCGGCGCTCGTCCACGAGCTCATCGAGGAGCACATCCTTGGCTAGCGGCGGCGGCGCGAGCGCGGCGAACAGCGCCGTCGGCAACGACGTCTGGGTGGTCGTCGAGCAGCACGACGGCGTGGCCGCCGAGGTCAGCCTCGAGCTGCTCGGCCGCGCCCGCGAGCTCGCCGACAGGCTCGGCGTCGGCACGGGCGCCGTGCTGGCCGGGGCGGGCGAGGCCGTCAGGGCTCTGGCGCCCGCCCTCATCGCCCGCGGCGCCGACACCGTGTACCTCGCCGACCACGACGACCTCGGCGCCTACCTGGCGCTGCCGTACACACGCGTCGTCGCCGGCCTCATCCGCGCGCACCAGCCGCAGATCGTCCTCTACGGCGCCACGACCACCGGCCGCGACCTGGCGCCGCGCGTGGCCAGCGCCCTGCGCACCGGCCTCACCGCCGACTGCACCGACCTGCGCATCGGCGACTTCTCCGCCAAGGGCGAGACCTACGCCGATCTTCTGTTCCAGATCCGCCCGGCGTTCGGCGGCAACATCATCGCCACCATCGTGAGCCCCGAGCACAGGCCGCAGATGGCCACCGTGCGCGAGGGCGTCATGGTGATGCCGGAGGCCGACCCGTCGCGCAGCGGTGAGATCGTCAACGTGCCCGTTGACCGCAGCTCGGCGGCGGTGGCCGCGGCAGACCGCATCGTGCTCACCGACGCGGACTTCGCCGTGCGCCTCGTCAAGCGCGTGCAGGAGGAGAAGAGGGTCGACCTCAAGGGCGCCCGGGTGGTCGTCTCGGGCGGCGTGGGCGTCGGCTCGCGGCAGGGCTTCGCCCTGGTCGAGGAGCTCGCCCGCACGCTCGGCGGCGTGGTCGGCGCCAGCCGCGCCGCCGTGGATGCGGGCTGGGTCGGCCACGAGCACCAGGTCGGCCAGACGGGCACGACGGTGCGTCCGAAGCTCTACATCGCCTGCGGCCTCAGCGGCTCCGTGCAGCACCGCGCCGGCATGGACCAGAGCGCCCGCATCCTGGCCATCAACAGCGACCCCGACGCGCCCATCTTCTCGGTCGCCCACTACGGCATCGCCGGCGATCTGCACAAGGTGATCCCCCTGCTGATCCAGGCCTACAGGACGAAGGCATGAGCAACTTCTACGACGATAACC
>Ga0194044_10001299_pt1 | contig 12713 bp, 12 predicted proteins | sample JunL4417m_MetaG_FD_155460 | JGI IMG/M metagenome (GOLD analysis project Ga0194044, IMG submission 155460) | Anoxic zone freshwater microbial communities from boreal shield lake in IISD Experimental Lakes Area, Ontario, Canada - Jun2016-L442-17m | ecosystem: Environmental > Aquatic > Freshwater...
CCACACCAGTGTCGCTGCTGGAATCTCTCGGCCGTCGGCCAGCACAAGGCTCAGCTCGTCGACGCGCTCCACCATCGATCCGGTCACCACCTCTACGCCCATCTTCTCGAGACGGGCGCGAGCCTTCGCGCGTTGCGCGGGCAGCAGGTCGTAGAGGATTTCGGGTCGCCCCTCCACGAGATGTATGTTGAGATCACCGGTGTCAAGGCCCTCCTCGGCGGCGCGCTTGGGAAGCAGCTGCCCGAGGGTACCGACCACCTCAACGCCAGTGGCACCACCACCGCAGACGGTGAACGAGAGGGCGGCTCGGCGAAGCTGGGCTGTGGGCATGCTGGCGGCGAGCTTGGCTTGTTCGCGTGCGCGCGTTTGCAGTTTCTGCGCATCGGCGACCGACCACATGGTGATCGCGCGCGCGGCCAAGCCCGGGACTGGAGCCACGACCGGCACGGCACCGGTGGCCACAATCAGGCGCCAGTACTCAACCTCATCGCCGCCAGAGATTGTGACTACGCGGCGAGATGGGTCTATGGTTTCGACGCGGTTGAAGCAGGTTCGGACCGGCAGGTCTTTTAGCACCGCCGGCAGCCACAGTTCGCAGAACTCCGGGCGCTCCGGCCCCACGGCGACCAAGTCGAGCTCGGAGAGCGCCTGCTGGCACGGGCTCGTTTCCAGCAGGAGTACCTCGACGCCGGGCCGCGGTCGCCGCTTGAGGGCTCGGCCGAGTCTGACGGCAAGCGTCGTACCCGCGTAGCCCCCGCCGACAATGACAATGCGACGCTCAGGGTTGGTTTGGGGGGATGCGATGGGGGAATGACTCATGAAGAACACAACCTCTGCGTTCGTATCGGCGGGTCCGGGCAGTCGCTGCCGGGCGACAAGAACGGTATTGGGAATACACACTGCAACAGTATCGCATCGCCCAGCGAATGAAACCGATCGAGAATTACCAGCACTCTCGCGAAGGAGGCACGATGAGCGCCCACCTCTACGCCTTGTCTACCTGCCCTTATTGTCGGATGACCAAGAAATTCCTCGACGAGCACGATGTCGCCTACGAGCTCACCGAAGTCGATCTTCTTGACGGTGACGTCAAAGATGCCGAGTCGCCCAAGGGTGCTGCTGCCGCCGAGGTCAAGCGGCTCTCGGGGGGCACGTCCTTCCCGGTTCTGGTGGTTGGCGACGAGGTCGTCGTCGGCTTCAACAAGGGTCGCATGACCCAGCTGCTCGGCCTGTAGGGCTTCGTCGATGAGCGCCGAGAACCGCCCTGCGCGTCGCGTCTTTGGCCTGGGCACGACGATCGAGGACCTCAAAGCCTACATGGGCCCGTTCGTTGGGCACCTTGGCTACAAGTTCAACACCGAGACCGACTTCGTTGATGACGTTCTTGACAGTGAACTCCTCGTACTCGATCGCGATGGAGACGTCTTCTGTCCTTGTCGCATGCGCACCGGTGACCCCAAAGAAGACCTGAAGATCGTCTGCCCCTGCATCCCTTTCTACGCCGACCAGTTCGCCGCGATGCGGAAGTGTTGGTGTGGGCTATTCATTCGAACCGACGTCGAGGACGGCGCGGACCTGATTGGCGTGATTGAGCAGCCTGAAGCGGGCGCGCTGGTCGAAGTGCCCGTCATGCGCCTCGAGGATCTGCTGCCCGGCAGCGTTCGTCACGTCAAGATCGGCAAGCGCGACCTCGCAGTCGCACGCGTTGGCGACGAGGTGTTCGCGCTCTCGAACCTGTGCCGCCACGCTTTCGGCCCGCTGTCCGACGGTTTCGTGGACGGCTACACACTGGCCTGTCCATGGCATGGCTGGCGCTACGACGTCCGCGACGGTACCACCGACCACCCCAACGCCGATGTGTCGACCTTCCCGGTGGCCGTGCGCGACGGCGAGGTGCTAGTCACCGTCGCGATCGGGCGCTCGCGGTAGGGGTTCTCGGCACGTGCGCTCGCCGAGGAATGAACTCGCGGAGAGCGGCCTTTGTGGCTACTTCCTCCGGCGGACGATGAGCCGCTGTCCGAGGACCGTGAGCACCGACGACACCGCAAGAAACGAAATCCATTGCCATCCGACGGCAATTCCTAGCGCATCGAACAAAGCCGCGACACCGGCGCCGACCGCCCACGGTAGGACGAGAAGTCCTCCAGTCACGGCTTCGCCGAGCGCGAAGACGACAACGAGCGCAATCCAAGACCAGAACCATGGGTTCACGGAATCGCTCGCTCTCTCTTGCGGACTTCTCGTGTGGCGTTCAAACACCACAAGCGTAGCGATTCGCTGCCCACGACTCCAGCGGAGTCACCAGCAGGAGATTACGCAGTAAGCGCATACAGTTAGTGCTGAATACCCTCTAGGCGGGGGCACCGTATGCGGATAGCATGGCCGGCAAGAACTATCCACGGGTTTGGAGGCAATCATGGCCGAGATCGCACGCACCGTAGATGCCACTATCGGCGGCACACCCGTCGTCTTCCTGAATCGCTTGGGCGAGGGCCTGCCGGGCCGAGTCGCGGTCAAGCTCGAATCCCGTAACCCCGGGGGCTCGGTCAAGGATCGTATCGGCCGCAGCATGATCGACGATGCGGAGGCGCGCGGAATCATCCAGCGCGGCAAATCCGTCATCGTGGAACCGACGAGCGGCAACACTGGAATCGCGCTGGGTCTCATCGGCGCGGCTCGCGGCTATCGCGTCATCCTCACGATGCCTGAGTCCATGTCGATCGAGCGCCGCAAGCTTCTGCGTGCCTTTGGCGCCGAGCTCGTCCTCACCGACAAGGCCAAGGGCATGAAAGGCGCTGTCGACGAGGCCGAGCGCATCGCCGCCGAGACGCCCGACGCTTGGATCGCCGGCCAGTTCGACAATCCGGCTAACCCCCGAGCTCACTACGAGACGACCGGCCCGGAGATCGAGTCGGTCCTCGCCGGCCACACTCTTGGTGCGCTGGTTGCCGGAGTCGGCACCGGTGGCACCATCTCGGGCGCCGGGCGCTACCTCAAGGAGCGCTTCCCCGACGCGCGTGCTATCGCCGTGGAGCCCGCCGAGTCACCCATCATCTCGCAGCGGCTAGCCGGAGAGGACCTGACGCCGGGACCGCACCTGATACAGGGCATCGGCGCCAACTTCATCCCGACCGTCTTAGACCTCGCCGTCATCGACGAGGTTCAGCAGGTGACCGGCGAAGAGGCGATCGCAACGGCGCGCCGACTCGCCGATGAGGAAGGGCTTCTGGTCGGCATCTCGACAGGGGCCAACGTCACGGCTGCGCTGAGACTTGCGGCTCGTCCCGAGTATGCGGGCAAGGTCATCGTCACCGTCGCACCGTCGACCGGTGAGCGCTACCTGAGCACAAAGCTCTGGGAAGAGCTGGGATAGTCGTGCGTGTCCCTCAGAGACTCGACTACGCACTCAGGGCGCTGGTACTCCTGGCGTTGCAGCCCGAAGGCGAATACATCGCCGCAGGCGATCTGGCCGATCACCTGAGCCTGCCCAGGCGGTTTGTGGAGCAGCAGGTGACCGCACTTGCTCGGTCGGGAATCGTGCGGTGTCGGCGCGGAGCTTCCGGTGGCTGCGCACTCGCAAAGGCGGCCGCCGACATCAGTGTGCTCGACGTGGTCGAAGCGGTTCAAGGCGACGTGCTCGACGTGCCGAGAGTGACCGGCTCCGCCGCGTCGGCACTCTGGGCAGAGGCCGCCGGCGAGCTCAGCGGCTTCTTCGCGACCGTCAATCTCGCCGCACTGGCTCAAAGGCAGCGCGATCTCGACGGCGCCGCTGCAACCATGTACTGGATATAGGGGGTTCGTGCCAGCGCCGGCTAGGGTCCGCATGTGGGGCTCAGCATCGATAATAAACCCGCAGTTCAGAGGCGCATTGCACGTGCGATGTCCGGCCGAAATGTATCAGTACCAGAATCTGTTACATACAGAGGGCTTCTGATACACTCCCTGTGACTAGCGGTGACAAGGCCGCAGTCACTGCAGAGCGCATCTTCCGGTTTTGCAGGGTCGGTCGAGTTCGTTTTCCGTTCAGGGACCAAGGGAGGAACCATGAAGGTGAGCAAGAAGCGTATGCTCGCTGCTGTCGCGGTGCTTATGGCGCTTGCGATGATCGCTACCGGTTGTAGCGGCGGCAGCACCAGCACGTCTGGTGGCACGACTGCGGTCAAGGAAATCAAGATCGGAGTCGGGGCCCCGCTGACAGCTGGCGCGGTGGCACTCGGCAAGGGCATGGAGCGCGGTGCTGGTCTGGCCATCGCTCAGGCCAACGAATCGGCGGCCGTCAAGGCTGCTGGCATCAAGTTCGTGGCCGTTTCCGGCGACGATCAGGGCGACCCCAAGACGGGCGTCACCGTTGCCAACACGTTTGCTTCTGACCCCAACCTCCTCGGCGTTATGGGCCACCTGAACTCCGGTGTCTCGATTCCCGCCTCCAAGGTCTACTCCGACAAGAAGATCGTCATGATCTCGCCGGCGTCGACCAACCCGGCGCTGACCGCGCAGGGCCTGACCAACGTCTTCCGCGTCTGCACCACCGACGCTGTCCAGGGTCCGGCAGCTGCCGACTACGCATTCAAGCTCCTCGGCTTCAAGACCGCCTACGTGGTCGACGACTCGACGCCGTACGGCGACGGTCTCGCCGTTGAGTTCGCCAAGCAGTTCACCGCCAATGGCGGTACGGTCGTCGGAACTGCCAAGACGTCTGACAAGGACACGGACTTCAACGCTCTTGTCACCAAGATGAAGGGCACGAGCCCCGCCGTCATCTATTACGGCGGCATCTACAACGCTGGCGCGCTGCTGTCCAAGCAGGCCAAGGACGCCGGCCTGAAGGCCCCGCTGCTGGGTGGCGACGGTCTCTACGATCAGCAGTTCATCGACCTCGCCGGCGCGGCGCAGGCCGAAGGCGACTTCTGCACGTCGGTCGGCCTGCCGATCGATGAGCTTCCTGCAGGCAAGGAGTTCAAGGCCGCGTACGAGGCCAAGTACCCTGGTGAGCCAATCGCTGCTTACGATGCGTACTCCTATGACGCCACCAACATAATCATCAACGCGATTGTCAACGCCGCCAAGACGGTCGGCATTGCCAAGATCACCACCCCTGAGGGCCGCACCGCCGTCATCGCCGATGTTGCCGCTACCAATGACACCAAGGCGATCACCGGTGCCGTTACGTTCAGTGCGACGGGCGACACCAACAACAAGGCAATCACGCTCTACACGGTTTCTGGTGGCAAGTGGATCACCAAGGCCACGTCAGTTCCCAAGTAAGGAACATCGACTCCGTCGTCCTTGATATTGACAACGGTCCGGGCGGGCATCGAAGGGTGCCCGCCCGGATTCCGCGTAAAGCCGCAATGGTGTAGAGGACGGCATCCCGGATAGACAGGAAAGCCCGCTGTGCTTGTGAATCTCATAATCGCGCAGCTCGTCAACGGTCTCACGCTGGGCGGGATGTACGCGCTCATCGCCCTCGGCTACACGCTCGTCTACGGCATTCTGCTCATGATCAACTTCGCTCACTCGGAGTTGTTCATGTCTGGTGCGTTCGTCGGCCTCGGCGTGATGACCTTGCTCACGAGCTCCAAGGTGATAGGACGCTTTCCGTGGTTGAGCTGGCTCGCGCCGGCACAGCAGTTCTTCACCAGTAGTGGCGTTGGCGTGATCTGCATGCTCGCCATCGTGTTCTTGGTATCTATGGTGGTCGTTGGCATCATGGGCGTAACCATCGAGCGCTTGGCCTATCGACCACTGCGGCACGCCCCTCGACTTGCCCCGCTCATTTCGGCGGTCGGAGTCTCCATCTTCCTGCAGAACGCGGTTCTTCTCTGGATCAGCTCTTCGCAGGTTCCGTTCCCCAATCCGCTGGGCAACAAGATGGCGTTCTCGGTCGCGGGTGTGGACGTGAGCGTGCTCAAGGTGGTCATCATCGTCACCGCCATCACGCTCATGATTGCGCTTGACACCTACGTGTCGCGCAGCCGAATGGGCAAGGCCATGCGAGCGACATCGCAAGATCGCGAGGCGGCCGGCTTGATGGGTATCGACATCAACCGCTCCATCATGCTCGCGTTCTTTATCGGCCCCGCGCTGGCGTCCGTGGCAGGAATCTTCTCGGGCATGTACTACGGCTCGATCGTCTTTTACATGGGGTTCCTGCCAGGAATGAAGGCGTTCACTGCTGCGGTCATCGGCGGCATCGGGAATCTCCGAGGCGCCATGCTCGGAGGCTTCGTGCTCGGAATGGTTGAGTCGCTCGCATCCGGGTTCATCTCGACCGGATACAAGGACGTCATCGCGTTTGGCATCCTCATCCTCGTACTGATCTTCCGCCCAGGCGGCCTGCTCGGCGAGTCCGTTGTGGAGAAGGTGTAGCCATGGGTGGAACAAAGATGGACGTCAACACCGCAGTTTCGTCGGGCAAGATGACGCCGATGAGAATCGCGCTCTATACCCTCATGGGGGTCGCGCTTGTTGCGATGCCGATCTTCTTCGAGGGCTTCGGGATGCTCTTCATGACTCGCATCCTGGCTCTGGTCGGGCTCTACGTCATGCTGGCGCTCGGGCTCAACATCGTCGTCGGCTACGCTGGACTTCTCGACCTCGGCTACATCGCCTTCTATGCGATTGGCGCCTACGCGGGAGTCATCGTTGGGTCGGCCGTCTTCAAGAGCATGCCGGGGCTCGGCCCCTGGACGTACTTCTTGATGATTCCTGTCGCAGCGGCGTTCGCCGCGCTGACGGGCCTTGCACTCGGCACGCCCGTCTTGCGGTTGCGGGGCGACTATCTCGCCATCGTTACGCTTGGATTCGGCGAGATCGTTCGCATCATCATCAACAACAATGCCTTCAACATCACCAACGGAGCGGCGGGGCTGCCTCGCGCGGGTGTGTTCCTGCCTAAGCCGCTGGGTCTGGAGTGGCTGCAGAACAATGCTTTCTTTGCCATTCCAGGAATGGGTGCGAATGGGTTCAACTTCTCGTTCTCGTCCAATGTCTACTGGTACTACATCATCGTGCTGCTCTGCGTACTCACGATCTTTGTCGTACAGCGCCTCGATGATTCTCGACTGGGTCGATCATGGGCCGCGATGCGCGAGGACGAGGTCGCGGCTTCTTCGATGGGCGTCAACATCATGCAGGCCAAGCTCTGGGCGTTTTCGCTCGGCGCAGTTTGGGGCGGTATCGCCGGCTTGACGTTCGCGAACTTCCAGCAGTTCGTCAGTCCCGAATCCTTCACCTTCATGGAGTCGGTCTTCGTCGTATGCGCGGTTGTCATCGGCGGGATGGGATCGATTCCCGGTGCCATCATCGGCGCGCTGCTGATTCAGGGCACGCCGGAGATCATCCGTGGGTTCGCGGCTTCCGGCATCATCCCGCTCAAGGGCGAACAGGTCTCTGCAATCAGCAACTATCGCAACCTGGTCTTTGGTTTGGTCATGGTCATGATGATGGCATGGCGACCTCAAGGTATTCTCCCGTCCAAGCGTCGGGCGTCAGAACTGCGGCCCGATACTGACGAAATGGGAGACGAAGAGAGCGAGACACTCTACGACGCCCAGCACGATACCGGCCAGCCGGGCGAATAGACGGATCCGTACAGGGCCGGGAAGGGTACGCACATGGCACATCTGGTTGATGCACAAAACGTCACGATGCAGTTTGGCGGCCTCAAGGCTGTCAACGACGTGACCATGCATATCGACGAAGCGGAGATTGTCGCGCTCATCGGCCCCAACGGTGCTGGTAAGACGACGTTCTTCAATATGCTCACTGGTATCTATGCGCCGACCAAGGGCACCCTGACGTTTAAGGGCACCGTCGTCGGTGGCAAGAAGCCACACGTCATCACTCGTCTGGGAATCACTCGGACGTTTCAAAACATCCGCCTTTTCCAGAACATGACCGCGCTTGAGAACGTCATGGTTGGGCGTCATACGCGGACTGAGGCGGGAGCGATTGGGGCTGTCTTCCGCACCAAGAAGTTCAAGGCCGAGGAAGCAAAGACGACGGATCACGCCTTTGACTGGCTGAAGTTCGTCGGCTTGGGAGACAAGGCCAATGAGCTGGCCAAGAATCTGCCCTACGGCGACCAACGACGTCTGGAAATCGCTCGCGCTCTAGCGGCCGAACCGACGTTGTTGCTGCTCGACGAGCCTGCGGCCGGAATGAACCCGCAGGAGTCGAAGCAGCTCAATGACTTGGTGCGCAAGGTCCGCGATCTCAACGTCACCATCCTTCTGATCGAGCACGACATGAAGGTCGTCATGGATCTCGCCGACCGCATCTACGTTCTGGACTTCGGTGAGCTCATCGCCGAAGGCCTGCCAGCCGAGATCCAGCGCAATCCCAAGGTCATCGAGGCATACCTCGGCAAGGACGCAGAGGCAGCTCTCGCCGCCGAGCAGGCCGAGGCAGAGACCGCGGCCTCTGCTGCGGTTGCCGATCAGGCTGACACCGCGACGCCACTCGCAACCGAGGAGGGCCCGGCCAATGGCTGATCCGCTGCTTAAGGTTGAAAACCTCAACACGTACTACGGCAAGATTCACGCACTCAAGGGCGTGTCGCTTGAGGTCAATCAGGGCGAGATTGTGACCCTTATCGGCGCCAACGGTGCTGGTAAGTCCACGACGCTCAAGACTATCTCGGGGCAGCTGCACCCAAAGACCGGCACCATCGAGTATGAGGGCGCCCGTATCAACGGGATTCCGCCGCACGTGGTGACCTCTCGCGGCATCATCCAGGTTCCCGAGGGCCGGCGCATTTTTGCGCGCATGACGGTCATGGAGAATCTCGAGATGGGGGCCTTCCTACGCAGTGACAAGGAGGGCATCAAAGCCGACCTTGACCACGTATTCGAGATGTTTCCGAGACTCAAGGAGCGCGTTACCCAGAAGGGCGGCACACTGTCCGGTGGAGAGCAGCAGATGCTAGCAATGGGACGATCCATGATGTCGAATCCAAAGCTGCTCATGCTTGATGAGCCTTCGATGGGATTGGCGCCCGTGGTTGTGGAACTCATCTTCGAGAACATCCAAAAGCTCCACAGTGATGGCATCACGATTCTGCTTGTCGAGCAGAACGCGCACATGGCATTGTCTATCGCCGACCGCGGGTACGTACTCGAGACCGGTGAGATCAAACTCACCGGCACCGGCCAGGAACTGCTGGTCAACGAGGCTGTCCGCAAGGCGTATCTAGGAGAGTAGCTCGCGACAGTGGCCGCACCGCACAGGGGTAGCTGCCAAGCAATGATAGACCCGCAGGGTGTCCCGTCACGGGGCGCCCTGTTTGCTTGCGGGGTCGCTGATCGGTCAGGTCCGTGCGAGCGCCGCAAGCGATGTTTCGCGAGCCTGCTCGGCACGCGCGGCGGCGAATGCGTCGTGCGCGATCAGCTCGCCGGCCATCACGCGCCAAACGCCTCCGCTGGCCACTGCGCGCACGCACTTGGCCCCGCCGCGCTCCAAGAGTGCACGCTCAGGCTCCTCGGTGGCTCCGAGCGAGAACACCGCCAAGTCGGCCTGAAAACCCGGCGCCAGCACGCCAAAGCGGTCTCCGACGCCGATCGCTCGTGCACCGCGCACGGTCGCAATCTCCAGAAGCGTTCGTGGTGCGATTGCTGGCTCTGCGCGGTGCAGCACCCGCAACTCGCCGAGCAGGTCGAGGTCGGTGTTGCTGGCCGCGGAGTCCGTGCCCACACCCACGGTGACGCCCTCGGACAGCAGCGGAGCGACCAGTGGAGGCGTGTTGTGGAGGAAGCGGTTGGACCGCGGGCAAGTAACCACGCCGCGCACCGAGGCAGCCAGGCGCGCCAAGTCGCCCTCCTCGAGCTGGCAGAGATGGATTGCGGAAGCACCGTCGAGCACACCGAGAGTCTCGAGGTACGCCACGCTACCGACTCCTGGCGCGCTGAACCCCAGAGCGGTGCGCCCGGCCGTGGCCTCCAGTGTGCCCGTGCCGTGGTGCATCAGCTGGACTTCGGCCGCTGACTCCGCGACGTGGATGGCGACGGGTGCTCCGAGGCGCTCGGCTGAGTCATGCACCGCTCGGAGGAGCCCCGGACCCGAGGTGTAGGGGGAGTGCGGTGAAAGCCCCGCGACTACGCGCGTTCCCATGGCGTCGGGCGGCGTCGGGTAGCGGAGCGCAGCAAGGCGCTCGGGCAAGTCCTCACCCTGGATGCCGAGGACTTCCCAGTAGAAGACGCCGCCGAGGCCGGCACGTGCCGCCGAGGCCACTTCTGCCACACCGTAGGCGATGTCGCCGACGACCGTGACTCCGGATGCGAGCGAAAGCTCAGCGCCGACGACGCCCGATGCCTCGTGATCGGCAATCTCCCAAGGTTTAAGCGCCGCAACGAGTCGGGGCAGCCACTCGGCAAAGGGCGCCGAGGGAACCACGCCCGCGAGCGCCGTCAGGGTGAGATGTGTGTGCGCGTTGACGAGCCCAGGCGTGATGACGCAGCCGGAGAAGTGCGAGCACTCTTCGGTCGGGTAGCGGGCTTCCAGTTCGCCGCGCGTGCCCACGGCCACGATGGTTTCGCCGCACGTGACGACAGCTCCATCCCGGATTGGCTCCCGATCCACCGGAAGGACCCAGTCGGCAGAGACCAGCACCGGTGCTAGCGCTTTCGCTCGTCGGGCAGGCCGAGAAGGCTCGGCTTGCGGAACTCCGCGCAGCTACAGCTCGTCGTCGTGAGGTCGGTGTCTGCGATCGCGTCCAGGACGATACGCGCGATGGTCTCGGACTCGTCGAAGAAGACGGCCTTGAGCTCGTCGTGCTCCCAGGCGCGGATGATGCCCTCGCCGTAGTTCACCACGATGTAGATGCCGGCGTAGCAGGCGCCGATGTCGCGTGCGAGGAAGACTTCCGGCGCCAGTGACTGGCCGATGACGTCGCCGCCGAGGCGCTTCATGTAGTCGACCTCGGCGACGGATTCAAAACGCGGGCCGTCAGTGACGAGGTAGGTGCCGCGCGGGAACACGCGGCCGAATTCTGCCGAGGCACCGGCGTAGAGGTGGCTCGCCAGGTCCGGACAGATCGGCTCGCGCATGATGAGGAGGTGGTCGCCTCGGACGTAGATGTCCTGCTTGATGGACAGGTCGATGAAGTCGTTGGGAACGATGACATCCCGTGGGTCGAGCAGGTGGTTGAGCGAACCCACACCGCCGTCGGCCAGGACTTTGCGCACGCCGGCCTCGTGGAAGACCCAGAACACCTGCAGCGACGCATCGGCGCGCTTTACGCCACGACGCCAGCCGTGCATCTTGACAGCGAGGGCCTCGCGCGGACCGTGTGGGCCGTCGACACAGAAGTGCGTGAACTCAGGCGAGCGGCCGAACGGCGTTTCGAAGACGAGGTGTTCGGCGAGGATTGTGACGCGCGGATCCGAGAGCGCGGCAGGGAAGTCGAAGCTGAGCGAACCGGAGCCGCCGCAGATACCGAACTGGGCGGTGGGAACTGTCTGGGATGCGTTGGGCATGGGATCCTCCTTCTCAAACGAGAGTACCCCAAGCGGGCCCGGCAGTGGGCGAGCGCCGTCCGAGCTGCTCGGGTAGTATCGTCTCAAGACACACGGATGGGAGGAGCGACAGATGTCAGGCACGGGCACCGCGTTTGAGATTATCGTGCTGAGGATCATCAAGGCCCTCACGTGGCTGGTGTACGTTGCCGCAACGGCGGCGATCATCTTCTTGGGATTCGACTTTGTGCTTCGCGCTCTGGGAGCCAACCCCGACCAAGCGTTCGCGGCGTTCATCTATCGATGGGCACACGTGTTTCTTGGCCCGTTCACCGGTTTGGTGAAGCCAACGCTCACGGGCAAGATTGCCTACCTCAACTGGAACGCCCTCATCGGCATGGCCGCCTATGCCGTCTTGGCGTGGCTCATCGGATTCGTGCTGGATTCGTTGTCGCGGCGTCTCGCGCGCGACCAAGCGGCGCAGCGTCTGGGGAGAACGGCCGAAACGTCGTCCGCGCCAGCTGCGGCTCCGGAAATCGCTCCAGCCGAGGCTGCGCCGACAACGCCTCCTGTGAGTGTGGCGCCGACCGATGCGCCCGCCGCGCCCCAGACATCGCCTGACGCCTAGCCCCGAAGGACCTGCCCGACCCGGCGTATCCTCTGCCGGGTAGCCCCACGCCTCCGAGAGGAACCGCTATGGAAGGTCCGATGCTCGCGCGAGTCATTCAGTACGCGCCGGCTTGGGTGCGTTACGTCTTGACGCTCTCCGAAATCGGTCGTTCCGGAGAGGGTTGGGTCTTGGCTGCGGGGGACGATATCGCGATCATGGATGCGGGCGGTACGCCGGCAATGCCACTGTGGCCGTTCAGCAAGCTTGCCGAGGGTGCTCGGGCCGATGACGAGGACTGGGGCCCATCCAATCCCGGCCCACAACCGTTGTCGATTGCAGCCCTCGAACTCGCCGACAAGACCTTGCCCGCGCTGGCCGAGAATCAGATCAGCGTTGCAGTATTCCCGGGACCGGGCGAAAACCGGCTCGTCGGTGCGAGCGGCGTAGCCGGCGACCTGCGCGCGTTCATAGACGAGCCGCGCGACGTCACCGCCGAACTCGAGCTCGAGCCCCGCACCATCGAGCTCGAGGGCTGGGCGAACCTCAACGTCCCTGACCTGGGGGAGCAAGATGCCGACGATGACGCGCGCTTCTGGCTGCTCGCATCCCAAGACGGCGCCAGCGTGATTGCGGTCGTCGCCGACGACCGG
>Ga0194044_10001300_pt1 | contig 12712 bp, 12 predicted proteins | sample JunL4417m_MetaG_FD_155460 | JGI IMG/M metagenome (GOLD analysis project Ga0194044, IMG submission 155460) | Anoxic zone freshwater microbial communities from boreal shield lake in IISD Experimental Lakes Area, Ontario, Canada - Jun2016-L442-17m | ecosystem: Environmental > Aquatic > Freshwater...
AATTACACCCGAAATGACTCAAATCACAACGCTAATCTCAAATCAAGACAAACAACGGCTAGACAAATTTTTAACCAGCAATCTGACCGATTTTACCCGAAGTCAATTGCAAAAACTTATTGAACGAAAATTAGTTAAAGTGAACGGCGCGATTCGCTCTGCCCATTTTTTAGTTCAAACCGGCGATACGGTAGAGATTTTTCCAGAAACAATTGAATTGGTGGATGGTAAGACGCCAAAAATCATTCTGCCTAAAATTAAAATTATTGCCGAAACTGATGATTATCTAGTAATAAACAAGCCTGCTGGGCTGTTGGTCCATGGTGGCAAACACATTAAAGACATTTCGCTGGTTGATTGGTTAATAAAATATTACCCCGCAGTAGCCACTGTCGGTGATTCACCAGAAAGACCAGGCATTATTCATCGGCTTGATAAAGACGTTAGCGGTGTAATGTTAATTGCTAAAAATCAAATTGCGTTTGATTATTATAAAAGCCTCTTCAGTCAACGACTCATGCACAAAAAATACACCGCCCTCGTTCATGGAGTTATTGCTAAAGATGAAATAACGTTAAATTTTCATATTGAGCGTTCGACCTCTGGCTACAAAATGGCCGCACGACCCAGCAACCAAGAGGGCAAGGAGGCAATTAGCCAGGTGGTCACCATTAAGCGCTGGTATCACTATTCCGCAGCAAACATCACGATATTAACCGGACGAACCCACCAGATTCGTGCCCATCTCTCGGCCTATAGCCATCCCATTATCGGCGACGAGCTCTATGGCACGCGTGAGAGTAAAATAAAAAATAAAAAATTACACACTACCCGTATCTATTTGGCAGCGATTGAACTTGGCTTTACTGACCAGCAAGGCCAACCACAATTATTCATAATCAAAACACCGGCAGAATTTCAAGCTTTAAGTAAAACTTTTTCTTAACAATATGATCATCACCGTTGGCGGCAACGCCGGCTCCGGCAAAACAACTATTGGCAAACAGCTAGCCGAAAAACTTGGCTATAAACATTATTACATGGGTGGCTTGCGTCGCGCCCGAGCAGCCGAGATGGGGCTAACCATTGGTGAATACAATAAGCTTGGAGAAACCGATCCGAAGACCGACTTTGAAGTGGATGATTATCAAAAAGAACTTGGGCAAAAGGAAGATAATTTTGTCATTGAAGGCAGAACCTCCTATTTTCTTATCCCGAATTCAGTTAAAATTTTTCTTGACGCTAACGAACAAATTGCAGCCGAACGCATCTTTAAGGAAACCCGCCAAGCCAACCAAAGAAACGAGGGGCAACCGCAAACTATTGCCGATACGTTAACACAAATTCAAGAAAGAAAACAAAGCGACTCCATGCGCTATCAAAAATATTATAACGTAAATGTCTTCGACCCCAGCCAATATGACTTTGTGCTTGATACTAGCAATCTCACAGCTAATGAGGCCTTTAATCAAGTATATACCTATATTAGCCAAAAATTAGCTAATATTGACAAAAAGTAGTAAATATTATACCATTGGTGGGTAATATCTAATTTTAGCCCTTATCGAATAGGACGAGTTGTTCTATTTTTTCTAATCTAATTATATGGCCGCACCCAAAAAAACAGGCAAGAACAACCAGCCAAGAGTTGAAAAGGTTATCACTACCGACCTTGAAGCACTGGCAGAAGCCAAGGCACAATTGAAGCCAGGCATGACAATTCGTATCCATCAAAAGATTAAAGAGCTCAACACCAAAAATGAAGAAAAAGAGCGCGTACAATATTTTGAGGGTATAATAATTGCCAAAAGTCGCAACGCGTTAACCGGTGGCATGATTACCGTTCGCAAAGTTTCCGATGGCGTTGGTGTGGAAAAGATTTTTCCAGTCAATTTGCCAACCATCACCAAAATCGAAATCAAAAAGCAAGCTGAGGTCCGTCGTGCGAAATTGTATTTCTTGACTCGTGGATATAAAAAACGTTTGCGCGAGAAAAAATTAGCATAACACATTGAAAGCAAGGGGGCGAGTGGTGAAACTGGTAGACACGCAAGCTTGAGGGGCTTGTGGGAGCGATCCCGTGGAGGTTCAAGTCCTCTTTCGCCCACCAGAAAAAACAATATTTCGCTACCTGTTTTGCGTGATTAGCTCAGCTGGTTAGAGCACTTCGTTTACACCGAAGGGGTCGAGGGTTCGAATCCCCCATCACGCACACAACAGAATGAACCACGTCAGTGGTTCTTTTTGTTGTGTGCATAATATAGAAGGATTCGAAGTTTATGCCCCGAAGCGGCAGCGTAGGGGTAAATCCCCCATCACGCACACAACAGAATGAACCACGTCAGTGGTTCTTTTTGTTGTGTGCATAATACAGAAGGATTCGACCCGCCCGACCACCGTCAGGCGGGCGGGAGTTTATGCCCCGGAGCGACAGCGAAGAGGTAAATCCCCCATCACGCACAAGAAAATAAAACTGTCTAATAAGCCAGTTTTATTTTTTATTCTTTCAATTTTCTGGTATAATATTAAAATGATTTTATCAGAACAAAAACAAAATGTTCGCGGTATATATTGGGGCAGAATTTTAGCAACCATTGTCGGCATTATCTATTTTTATAACTACGCCACCAATCCGAGCGAGTGGCACTATATTGATGGCACCAACATACTTATTCACGAAGCTGGTCACGTTATTTTTTTTCTCTTTGGCAATTTCATGACCCTAGCCGGTGGATCAATCATGCAAATCCTTATTCCTTCATTATTTATTTATTATTTTTATAACCACGGGCAGTTTTTTTCCAGCAGCTTTCTGCTTTTTTGGTTAGGACAAAACCTGATCAATATTTCAATCTACTCTGGCGATGCCATGAGCATGCAACTGCCTCTACTCGGTGGTGACGGCACTATTCATGACTGGAATGAAATGTTACAACAACTCGGATTATTGTCTCACACGGCTTTAATTAGTCAGAGTATTTATATTTTAGGCCTAATACTTTTTGCAACGGCCACAATATTGTGTTTAAAATTTTCCTTTAACCGTGAAGGATATTTCTTTCGACAAAACGAACTACATGTCTAATTTGGGTTGTTTTTTTACGGAAAAATAGTATAGTATAATTGTAACTTACTTAATATTAAACAGATAAACATTATAGTTTACTGTTTTTTTATCCATTATATGAAAATCGTTCAAATCAGTGCTGTTGAAATCCTCGATAGCCGCGGCACTCCAACCCTAGAGGCATGTGTTGTGTTAGAAAATGGCAGTAAGGGTAGTGCAGCTGTGCCTTCTGGCGCATCAACCGGCAGCTATGAGGCAGTAGAATTGAGAGATAACGACCCCGATCGTTATAACGGCCTTGGCGTTCGACAAGCCATAAATAATGTAGAGCAAAAAATTGCCCCAAAATTAATCGGCATGGAAGCTCGAGATCAAAAAGCCATTGACCAGACTATGATTACTTTAGATGGTACTGAAAATAAAGGTAATCTGGGTGCCAATGCTATTTTAGCGGTTTCGATGGCTACTGCCCGTGCCGCAGCTAATGCAGAAAATGTACCACTGTACGCTTATTTATCACAATTAAACCCAGATTTTAACGGCGAATACATCTTGCCGATTCCGATGATGAACATTATGAATGGTGGTAAGCATGCCAACTGGGCGACCGATATTCAAGAATATATGATTTTGCCAGTTGGGGCAAAAAACATGGCTGACGCGGTTCGTATGTGTGCCGAAACCTATTTTCAGCTAAAAATGGTTTTAAAAATCAAAGAATACAATACTAACGTAGGTGATGAAGGCGGTTTCGCGCCGAATGTTGCCTCAAACCATGAGCCATTTGAACTTATGGCCGAAGCTGTCAAAGAGGCTGGTTATGAATTGGGCAAAGATATCGTGTTTGGCATAGATGCTGCTGCCTCAGAATTTTTCGCCGAGGGCAAATACCAATTAAAAAAAGAAAAAAAAGTGGTCGATAGCCTAGAATTGCATCAATTTTATCGCTCACTCATGCGTGATTACCCCATAAAATCAATGGAAGATATTTTTAGCGAAGATGATTGGACCGGTTTTGCTGAAATTACCGCCTCGACCGAAGGTAGAGTTCAAATCGTCGGTGATGATCTGTATGTAACCAACATAAAACGACTTCAGAAAGGCATTGACATGATGGCAACTAACTCAGTTTTGGTAAAACTGAATCAAATTGGCACATTAACTGAAACCATCGAGGCCATTGTCATGGCTCGAAAAAATAATTTTACCGCAGTCATTTCTCATCGCAGCGGTGAGACCGAAGATGACTTTATCGCCGACCTTGTCGTGGCGATGGGTACTGGCCAGATAAAAACTGGTGCGCCATGTCGTAGCGAGCGCACTGCCAAATATAATCGTTTAGTAAAAATTGAAAAAGAACTTGGCGCAAAAGCCAAAATGGCAGTTTTTCCGTTTTAACTATTTATCATGGCTTCACACGGAATTGTCCTTATTATCTGCGACGGCATGGGCTATCGCGAAGCAACCAGCCACAATGCCATCGCTCAGGCTAAGACGCCCCATCTTGATTACTACCGAGCAAATTACCCCTTTGCCTTGCTTGATGCATCAGGCGAAGCGGTTGGCCTACCAGAAGGCCAAATGGGCACCTCAGAGGCAAATCACTTGGTTATTGGTAGTGGGCGAATTGTCTTTCAAAATCTAGCCAAAATTAATCGAGCAGTTCGCAACCAACAGCTAGGCGTAAACGTGGCTATCAAAGAGGCTTTTGACCACGTCAAAGAGTTTAACAGCGTCTTGCATATTAAAAGCATAATTAGTGATGGCGGAGTTCATGGTCACATAGATCATCTCAAGGCCTTGCTATCGGCTGCAAAAAATGCCGGCGTCAAAAATATCATGTTGCATCTTTTTACCGATGGTCGTGATACGGCGCCGAAAAGCGCTCTCGGCTACATTGATGATCTTGAATCATTTATGGCGGAACAAAAAATTGGACGCATTGCCAGTCTTGGTGGCAGATATTGGGGCATGGATCGCGACAATAACGATGATCGAATCGAAAAACATTATCTCGTTATGACTGCCGGCATTGGTCAAAAATTCAAAAGTGCTCGTGAAATTATTTTACATAACTACGAGCAAGACATTACTGATGAATACCTCGAGCCAGCACTTGTCGAAATGGAATCGGGCGAGCTTGGCTGTATCCAAGCCAACGATGCGGTTATATCAGCCAACTTTCGAGCTGACCGAGCTAAACAGTTAACAAAGAAATTTGTTCAAGCCGATATTGATAATCTTAAATATGTGGCTATGACCAAATACGAAGATGGCCTGGATGTGCGCATCGCCTTTCCACCAGAAGAAATCACTCACACCCTTAGCCAAGAACTTGCTTCTCATAATATAAAACAATTAAAAGTAACTGAAACAGAAAAATTTGCCCACCTTACTTTTTTCTTTAACGCTCAAATTGATCAAGCGGAATCGGGCGAAGATCGTATCTTAATTACTAGCAATAAAGACGTAATCAGCCACGACACCAAGCCAGAAATGAAGGCGTTTGAAATTAGTCAAACTGTTATCAGCGCAATAAAAAACAACTCCCATCAATTTATTGCCACCAATCTTACTAATTGCGATATGGTAGGACACTCCGGCAATGTGGAGGCAATCGTAAGTGCAGTTGAAATAGTAGACACTGTTGTTGGACAAATTGTCACCGCTGCGCAAGCTCATAATTTTGATGTTATAATCACAGCCGACCATGGTAATGCCGAAGAAACATTCGACCAATCAACTGGACAAGCATTAACCGCCCACACCCTAAATCCGGTGCCATTTTATTTTATCAGTAATAACTATCACCACATCAACCACACCACAGGTAGCTTAGCAGATATCGCTCCTACTGTTTTAACCATGTTTAATCTACCCGTTCCACCAGAAATGACGGGACAATCATTTATTTAATGTCCAACGAAAACAAACTTATCACCAAGCCAATTCCTGGCTTGATCGCTCAAATTGCGATACCCAGTAGCGTCGGTTTTTTATTTAACACACTCTATAATTTAGTTGATACCTACTACAGCGGTAAAATTTCCACCGAGGCCTTGGCGGCGGTATCATTATCCTTCCCCGTGTTTTTTATCATTATCGCATTAGGGGTTGGAATTTCAACCGGTGCCACTGCTCTTATCGGCAATGCGCTAGGAGCTAATCAAAAAACCGAGGCTAGATGGTATGCTACTCAAGCAGTCAGTTTTAGCTTTATCTTATCAATCCTAATTACTATTGTAGGCCTGGCTATTGCCCCCTGGTTATTTACCTTATTAGGTGCTAGTCAAACCTATCTCGGTCTCTCACTCAGCTATATTAATGTCATATTCTACGGAACGGTCTTTTTTATGGCAAATTTTATTTTAAATGCCATTCTGACTGCCGGTGGTGATACTAAAACTTATCGCAACTGGCTAATTGTTGGGTTTTTTCTTAATGTAGTTTTTGATCCTTGGTTCATGTACGGTGGCTATGGGTTACCAGCCTTGGGGTTGGCAGGTGTCGCTTGGGCAACAGTGGTTATTCAAGCCATTACCGCTTTTGCTCTTTGGTTTAAAGTAAAAAAATCTGAAATTTTCTGCACCGAATGTTTCAACATGTTAAAACCAAAAAAATTCTATTTTCTAGAATTAACCAAGCAGGGCTTTCCGTCATCCTTAAACATGATGACCGTTGCCATTGGTATTTTTGTAATTACCTATTTCGTAGGTAAATTCGGCCACGCTGCCGTAGCCGCGTATGGCATTGCCACCCGTTTAGACCAACTTGCACTTTTACCTTCCTCGGGCTTTAACGTAGCCACGCTTACGTTGGTGAGTCAAAATAACGGGGCAAAATTATTTGATCGCGTTAAAAAAACCATCACATTGGGGATTACTTACGGGCTAATGGTTAACACGGTAAGCATAATAGTTATTGGTCTATTCGCTCGGCCACTTATGCAATTGTTTACCAGCGACCAAGTAGTAATTAATACCGGAGTGCATTATCTTTACATTTCAATTTTACTCTATTGGGCGTACGGATTGTTATATATAACCGTCTCAGCGTTACAAGGGTTAAAATATCCTCAATTTGCCGTCTTTATCGGACTTTATCGTCAAATTATTGCTCCCATAATTATCTTTTGGTTACTCGCAACAGTGTTCGGTTGGGGTATCTATGGTATTTGGTGGGGGATTTTTGCTATCAACTGGAGCGCCGCACTTATCTCCTTTGGCTATTTACGCAATCGACTCAAAAAAATCTAGGTAAAACAAAATTATTTATGCTATACTATAGACATAAGTAATTTTTTTTATGCTATCAATTCAAAAAGTTTCTAAAATTTTCGATTCACAAAAAATTGTTCTGAACAATGTCACTCTCTCTGTTAATCCAGGAGAAATATTTGCGCTCATCGGACCCAATGGCTCAGGCAAAACTACTTTGGTTAAAATGATCGCCGGATTATTACAAACTTCTAGTGGCAAAATCATTGTTGATAGTTTTGATGTTGCCAAGCAGGCAGAAAAAAGCAAAGCCTTGGTTGGTTACATACCTGATGAACCATCAATCTGGCCATATTTAACAGGCCAAGAATTTTTAGAATTAACCGGCGCACTTTTCCGCATGTCGGCACATGAACGTCAAGCTAAAATACCAAAATTATTAGAAATATTTAAATTAAGCGGACTCGAACAACAATTTTTTGATGAATATTCACGTGGCAATAAACAAAAATTTAGTATTTTGGCTGCTCTATTGCATAATCCAAAACTACTATTGGTTGACGAACCGATTGTCGGACTGGATCCGGGCAGTGCTGAAACTGCCAAACAGCAATTTGTGCATTTTGCCAAACGGGGCGGAGCCATATTGTTGGTAACGCACACCCTGCCTGTTGCACAGGCCATTGCCCATCGTATTGGTATATTAAAAAATGGAAAATTAATCGCTGTAGGCTCATTGTCGGAGTTACGCCGTAAAGCCAAATTAAGTGTCAGTGCACCACTCGAAGCGATTTATCAATCTATTGTTCGTTAATTTTATGCTTGCCGAGCTTTTTGTTTTACAATGTCGCCGTGTCGGCCAACACTTCCGCACACATACTGGTGCTAAAATTTTAACCACCATGGGTTTTGTCCTAGTTGCACTGTTAGTGGCAGTTGGAATTTATCAGTTTTTTTTCGCCGGTTTTCGTTATCTTGGCCAAGACAACAATACTGTTGAAGCTCTTTCGTTGTATTTTTACGAAATTTTTCTACTCATTCTTACTAGCCTAATTCTGTTTAGTGCCATTATTACTGGATTATACAGTCTCTACCGAAGTCGGCAAAATCATTGGCTTATTAGCACACCCAGCTTTCACTTAGTTCCTAAATTGTCTTTAATAAATAGCGTTACCAGTAGTTTTTGGACTTTGGCCATAGTTTTTCTGCCAGCAACGCTGGCTATGCGAGAAACATTTAACCTCTCATTTACCGGCCTAATCGCCGTATTATTTGCGTTTTTCTGCTATGTCCTCATTATTACCGGTCTCGCATTAATTCTAATACTTTGTCTAAGTAAAACCTTACTTTGGCTAGGACAACGGTTTGTTTGGCTAAAAATTAATTTTTTTAAGGTAACTATTGCTACGCTATTTATTTTTTCCTTGTTTTTAATTTTTTCCTGGCGGCAATCAATATCAACCGATTTAATTAGTCTATTTCGGGCAGAAAATGCTGATGTAACCATAATCAGTCCCCAATCAGTTTCCCAGCCATTTTTATTTTTACCATCACATGTCCTAGCAACAACCATCTTCGCTTGGCAATCTAATCAAATTTGGTTGTTAAGCAAGTTAATTGCCTTGTTAGCCAGCTTAGTCGCAGTAATTATAGCGTTATGGTGGCATTGGTCGCATTCGTTTCTTAATGTTTGGCAAGCATTACAAGAGATAGGCCAAAAAACCAATATTTTAAACCGAAAGAAAAATATTTTACTTAATATCATCAATCGTCCTTTTACCGCAATTCTTTATAAAGAATATGTTGCGGTTAGTCGCAATGGTAGAAGTGTGCTTTGGTTTTTCTTTTTAATTTTGATCTGGCTTATGCAAGCCATTGTCAATATGACACTGGCTCGCAGCTTACACCATCACGACATCTCACCAAATTTTAATTCAGCCGTGGCTGAAGCGTTGCAATTCATCACTGCCTCATATTTTATGGCCGCGTTTGTATTGCGGTTTGTTTTTCCTGCATATAGCGCCGAAGGTAAAACGGTTTGGCAAATCGCCACTGCTCCGGTCAGCTTTACGAAATCTTTTTTAGCCAAGTACGTTTTTTTTAGCACTATTTTTATCATCATTGGTACTGTGTTTGGTGCAGTCGCTTTAGCTGGCTTACCACTTGCTTTTACCGAGTCGTTTGGCATTGCCCTCTGTTTTGCTTCTGCTATTTTATTTATCACTGCTCTGGGATTGTCGCTTGGGGCTATTTTTCCTAACTACGAAACCGATGATCCAGCAGTCATTAGCACAACTATGCCCGGCATTGCAGTAATAATTTTTTCCGTTTTATATGGTGCGGTTGGTGGCTGGTTAATATATCAAGCCGTGCTGTTTGGCTTAGCCCCAATTATTCTTTTTTGTTTATTTTCCTTACTCGGCGTAATTTCTCTTTTATTTCTCGCTACCTACCTAGTCAAACGGCACGACTCTGGACGTCCGTTGTTTAGTTAGGCTTCTAAATTTACCTGATTGTTCCACTGGTATTTTTTTTGGTTTCGTTTTAGGATATAGGTATGAAATTTACCAGCCAATCAGCTAAAGAAACCTACAATTTTGCCAAAAATTACGCCCTCTCTTTGCGCGGTGGTGAGGTTATCGCCTTATTTGGTAATCTTGGTGCCGGCAAAACTGTTTTTGCCCAAGGTTTAGCGCGAGGACTTACCATTAGAGATAATATTACTAGTCCAACTTTTGTGGTGATGAAAATTTATCCGATTCATAAACACCCCTCCATTTCAACGCTTTGTCATGTTGATGCCTATCGGCTAACCGCACCGGAAGATATTAATACCATTGGCTTAGATGAATATTTACACCGGCCTGATTGCGTTTGCCTGATTGAGTGGCCAGAAAAAATCAGACTCAGTAAAAGCACCAAAATTGTTATTAAATATGTAAACAACTATTCTAGATTAATAACCTATTAAGTAATATTTTTATGAAGTTCGAACAAATTAAATCACCTAGTAGTTTTGTAAACCCATACAAACGCGCAAATCAAAATGAAGACACAATAATTAATCGAATTGATGTTGCAAAAAACAAAAAACACGATGCCGAAAAAACAGCACAACAATTAATTACTGCTCTTTTTGAACAACCGGATGTAGTCATAAAAAACGATCGACGTTTAGCTGGTCTTACTTGGCACTACATGCAAAAAATAAACAACCTTACCGCTTCAAGTGAATCACAGATGAAAGAATTAATTAGCGAACTAAGCCTGGGTATTACCCCGACAGAAATGAAAAATAGACTGCGTCTTGAATTTTCAAGCTTTAAACGCGAATTAATCGGCAGCTTAGACACCTTATTGCTGCCGGTAATCGACGTGTCAACTTCTCAAAAAGATAGCGCCTATCAATCGCAAATAATTAGGCACATAGTCCAAGAGCTAACGCCAAAACTAACTATGTATCATTAAACTTCATACTGGCTAGCCCAATAATTCCGCACAAAATCATCACATCAGCCAAATTAAAGACGTTAATATTAAAAACATTGCAATAATCAATCACGCCACCATAGATTAAACGATCATATAAATTACTGCACGCTCCTAAAATTACAATAAAAAAAACCAAGGCTACTATGCTTTGATTTTTTTTAATCGCCCGAAGCATTAGCAATATCATAACGATAATTATTAGAGCGATGGTCACAGCACTAATAAACGATGGTAGTGGTAAGGAAAATGCAAGATAAGGATTTAAGTGAAGTCGAAAAGATATCACTGGAAAAAATGTATTAAGTGAGACGCCGTGCAATACCAAGGCCTTGGCCAGTCGATCTATTACAACACCAAAAACAGCCAATCCGAAAATGATGGCTGTTTTTGTATTCGAGGTCATACGATTAATTATTGTGCTGCTTGAAGTTTATTTTTACACTCGATACAAGCGCTGGCAACTGGACGGGCAATCAACCGTTTAGGGTTAATCTCGTTGCCACAATACTTACAGGTGCCGTATTTGCCTTCTTCAATTCGCTGCAAGGCATTTGAAACATCGCGTAAATTGTCTTCTAGAATTTTTTCCGTGGCTAAATTGGTGGAATAATTATCTATCTCCTGAGCATTTTCATCAGGCTTGTCTCCATATTCGGGAAACTTAGTGCTGTGCTGGACATCATCAATGCTACGGCCTGTAATTTTGGCCATTTCAGCTAAAAGCCGGTCCCTTTCCGCCATCAACTCAGCCTTAATCTGATTAAGGGTTTCTTGGTCGATGTTTACCGTTGTATCAGTCATATATATAATTTAGCCTCCTGTCTTAATCATAGAAAAAATGTTCGGGTTTGGCAAGCGATTTAGTCGCGTCTTGGTGGTCGAGGCCTGTCATTAAAGTCACGACGTGGACGATCCCCACCACTGAAACCATTGCCCTCTTGCTTGCCCTTCTGGTCTTTCCAGAGTGGTTCATTTTCAGGTAAGCCCAACATAGTTAAATTTACCCGACCCTTTTCATCAATTTCTTTAATTTTGACGGTTACGATATCGCCGATTTCAATAAAATCTCCGGGCTTGCCAATGCGGTACGGTGCCAATTGACTAACGTGCACCATGCCATCATTACCTGGCGTTAATTCAACAAAAGCCCCGAAGTCTAAAGTGCGAACTACTTTGCCGGCAAACACCTCTCCAACTTCAAATTCCCGAGCAATATTTTTTATCCAGGTAATCGCTTCATCACTCTTAATTGAATCCGTGCCACAAACCATAACCAAGCCATCATCTTCAATATCAATGGTTACACCAGTGACGGCAATTATTTCGTTAATCACCTTTCCGCCAGAACCGATCACGTCACGGATTTTATCTGGATTAATATAAAAACTAACAATGCGTGGGGCATAGACGGATAATTCAGCGCGTACCGCCGGAATTCCACCTGCCATGACTTCTAATATTTTAAGACGAGCATTCTTACCTTGGCGCAATGCTTCAGCCACAATTTCCTCGGTTAGGCCATCAGTCTTAGTATCAAGTTGAATAGCAGTAATGCCTTCACTTGAACCAGCGATTTTAAAATCCATACCGCCTTCACCATCTTCTAAATCTTGAATATCAGTTAAAACCTGCCACTTACTCATGTCATGGTTCGAGGCTAAACCGATAGCAATACCTGCAACTGGACGTTTGATTGGCACGCCGGCATCCATTAAAGATAAGGTCGAACCGCAGGTTGAAGCCATTGAAGAAGAACCATTCGATCCCATAGTTTCACTCACAACGCGGATAGTGTAAGGAAAATCTTCTTTATTTGGTAACATCGGCGTTAACGCTTTTTCGGCTAATGCACCATGGCCGATATCACGACGGCTGGGCATACCAACATTCTTTACCTCACCAACAGAATATGGTGGAAAATTATAATGATGCATAT
>Ga0194044_10001302_pt1 | contig 12684 bp, 6 predicted proteins | sample JunL4417m_MetaG_FD_155460 | JGI IMG/M metagenome (GOLD analysis project Ga0194044, IMG submission 155460) | Anoxic zone freshwater microbial communities from boreal shield lake in IISD Experimental Lakes Area, Ontario, Canada - Jun2016-L442-17m | ecosystem: Environmental > Aquatic > Freshwater >...
GTGGTCAGTCTTGTAATACTAAGTTGCTTTCAAGATGAGATTATTTATCCAGTCGAATCCTGTGCTTTTTTGTCTGTTAAAATCGAGGGGACTTTAAGAATAAAAAGGTTCCTTTGCAGGGCGATTTGGTTATCGTGAGCACTTATGGAGGCATACCGTTGATGCGGCGCGTATGGGATGAGGACGAAAACGGGGTATATATCACGGACGACTCACGGTTTGAGCAGCTAAAGGCCGGCGAATCTGACCTGTGGCCTGTTGGATTTCCCAGAGAAGATGTTTTTAAGTATAATTCTGAATTAGCCAGTAAGCTTGAGGACTTATGCAAAGACGGTAAACAGGATTGGAATAAACTCGACCCTTTCTGAAGATTTGGTATAATGGCTTCAACATGAAATCACCAAAATCGAACATTGAAGCTCCGGTACGGGCTCTCGTTGAAGCTATTCGTAACCTTCACGGCTGTAAGAAAGCCACGTGGGTCGAGTCTGTGCCCATCAAAGAGACCTTTCGGGGTGAGACTGTTTGGGAAGGGGAAGTCCAGGTCTTCGACGTTTCGGAGCATTCTACGGCCACACGTTGCTACGCTTGGTCCTACGTCACAGACGAGAAATCCGGCAAGCGCAAATTCTTCGCCGTCCTGCACAAGGCCCCGTTGACTCTCCCTTAAATGCTGTACGTGCTATGATTGTGGCTGAATACCGGGAGAAGAAATCCTAGGTACGCGTACGCTCTCTTCCTCCAAATCATGAATTTGAAATTAGGACACTACCGCGTTTTCCGTGGCCCCGACCGATGCAATAATAAGTAAATCCCATCGTAAGCATCTTTTCGGGATCGTAAAGATTCCGACCATCGAAGATAACCGGTTCCAACAAAGAGTTCTTTATCTTTTCGAAGTCGGGATGTCGAAACTCGTTCCACTCCGTAACAATTATCAACGCGTGAGCCCCCTCAAGACACTCGTAGTTACTGCCGGCATATTGAATTGAATCACCTAGCACTTTCTGGGCGTTTTGCATCGCTACCGGGTCGAAAACCCTTACACGGGCCCCTCTCTTTAGCAATGCAGGGATCACGTCCAGTGCCGGGGCTTCGCGAATATCGTCAGTGCGAGGCTTGAAGCTGAGTCCCCAGACCGCGAAGAGCTTCCCTGCAAGTGAACCCCCGCCGTAGTGGCCAACGATTTTCTTGCAGAAATGATCCCGCTGAAACTTGTTAGCCTCTTGAACTGATTCAAGGATCTTGAGATGGATACCATGTTCGATCCCCGTTCTGACCAGTGCATCCACGTCCTTAGGGAAGCAAGACCCCCCGTAGCCGATACCTGCAAAAAGGAATTGGTTCCCGATTCTTGGGTCTGACCCGATACCGGCTCGGACCATTTCAATGTCTGCCTCTACGAGTTCCGCCAGCCTGGACAACTCGTTCATGAAGGAGATCTTTGCGGCGAGAAGACCGTTAGCCGCATACTTGGTCATCTCTGAGGACTGAACATCCATGATAAAAATCGGATTACCGGTCCGGACAAAGGCGCTGTATAGCTCTTTGAGGATCTCTCCGACCCTCACGTCGTCAACACCTATCACAACCCTGTCAGGCTTCATGCAATCGTCTATGGCATTGCCTTCTTTTAGAAACTCAGGGTTTGAAGCAACATCAAAGGGATGACTGGTAACGGCAGACATGATTTCTTTGACTCGCTTGGTCGTCCCGACAGGAACGGTACTCTTGGTCACTATTATCTTATAGGTTTTTAATGCCTTCCCTATTTCCTCGGCCACCTGAAAAACCTGGCTCAGATCTGCACTACCGTCCGAGTCTGGAGGCGTACCTACCGCGATGAAGTTTATGAGAGATTTTTCTATGGTGCTCTCAAGATCAGTTGTAAAGGACAACCTTTTTTTTGCTGCATTGCGAGCTATCATTTGCTCCAAGCCAGGCTCGTAAATGGGGACTCGGCCCTCCGAAAGGCACCTGATCTTTTCTTCATCAATGTCCATGAGAATTACGTCGTTGCCCATTTCCGCAAAACATGCTCCGGTAACAAGTCCTACGTACCCGGTGCCGATAACGCCCACATGCATCTGGAAACCCTCTATCTATTGGAGATATTACTACCGATTCGCCTTCGTCAGACTGCTATTGACAGACAGGGACGCCCGTCATCACCAAAGCTTTCTCGTTTCCGTCGTTTTTCTTTGAAAGCGAAACGCTATGAGCCAAATTCAATGACCGGCTCAGACAAGCACTATTACACAAAAACCTACCACGAGGCCACAAAAAGTTCGATAAACCAGATTGAGTCGGTTAACACCTTGTGTTGAGCAAAGTATTGTGCGCTTGCCGGCGGGCACACAATATTCCCGATCCAGGGGCAGAATATCAGTGGAGAAAATAGATCTTAGTTGGACAATGCCAGTTACCAAAAGACTCAAGAAGTCCACCGATGGCTGAAGGCGAACACCGACAAGATGGAAGCCCATTTTCTGCTTCCCTATTCACCGGAATTCAATCCCGTTGAATTGATATGGAAGGAAACCAAGAAAAGGACCACTCACAACCGCTACTTTCCCAGCCTCGCTGAGCCGAGAGAAAGGCTTTTCAGGAGCTTCAACCGATTCCAGAGCAACCCCCCATCCCTGAGAAACCTCGTGACCGCCTTTATTACGCCAACGTAGTCGGAAACAGGCAAAAGGAAGATGTTTTCTGGGTGTAGTAACGTTCGGCTGATGTCTCTTTGGTATTTGCCGTTGGGACTTGGAAAGCAACGACCCTCGCCCGGCGGCCCCCGGTTGGCAGAAATAACAGAGGGGTCACGAGGGAATAAACGGTTTTCGATTGATTTCGACGAGTCATGAAGAGTAGAGTCAAAACCAGTAACCTTAATCTTGAGTTGGATTTTTAGCGGCTACAACCGGCACAGTAGTCGCCCAACAAAAATGGATATCCCCCCCAAAAAATCTCTTACATTTGTCCACTTTTGACACATGAGGGAGATATCCTCAGGTCGAAGTCCCCGTCGAACGCCAGTTGGGGAGCAGGGATTTGGAATCAAGGAATTGATGCGTCATAAGAATTCTGCAGCGACAATTAGGAGACGACTGTCTGGGAAAGCAGTTCCGGAAGGTCCGGGTGAGCAATGTATGAAGTGATTTGGGACCCTGAGACGGGCGGAATACTACTGACCACCGACAAGTCCGAATTAAGACTTAGGGCGGAGGTCAGGCCCGTCTTCTTTGAGGAACTTGATCTACTCGGTTTTGACAAGAAGTGGTCCTATCCTCGAATTGAAGAACCATTGCTCTGGGCGACAGCAAGCCGTCGTTATTTTTATCGAGGTCAACAGGTGGCTGAAGCCAAAGGGGGCGGTTTTTTTGAAAGGCCTGTAATTGAGTTCTTTCAAGAGGACCTTTACCTCAAACCCGTGGCCGTATCTGAAACTGTGAAAAGAAATCAAGTCCTCATGGAGGGGTTGGAACATAAGGCTATTGATTTTATACACAGGACTCAAAGTCGTTTCCGCAAGCGAGTTGATATTTCGGCAGTAGCTTTCAGCGGCGGTAAAGACTCTCTTGTTCTCCTCGACCTTGTCCAGAGGACGCTCATGCCCAACGAGTTCGTGGTTGTGTTCAGCGACACAACCATGGAGATCAGCGCTACTCTCGAGGCTGTCGAGAAGGCAAAGGAACGATGGAATAATCTTACATTTTACACAGCCAAAGCCGCCAAGGACGCCCAGACAACCTGGCGAGAATTCGGTCCTCCAAGCCGCATACACCGCTGGTGTTGCACGGTCCATAAATCAGCTCCCGCTCTCTTGCTGCTGAGAAAATTAGTCGGAAAACCGTCTGTCAAAGCCCTCGTGTTTGACGGAGTGCGGATGGAAGAAAGCCATGCACGAGCTGGCTATGGCCAAATCTCAAGAGGAGAGAAACATAAACCTCAGACAAACGTACGTCCGATTCTTAATTGGAACGCAGCAGAAATTTTTATGTACCTGCTCGCACGTGACATTTTCTTTAATCAAGCTTATAGGAATGGAATATCCCGAGTTGGCTGTTCAGTTTGTCCCTTTGGGTCACTGTGGGGTGAGTTTGTTTTGGGAGAAAGGTATGCTGATGATATTACGAATTTTCTTCAGATACTGGCTGAGCAGAGAGAATCGGCCCAAATTGGAATTCATAGTCTCAACAAATTCATAGCCGATGGTCAGTGGAAAGTCCGGGGTGGGGGGACTACATTGGTCGGGATAACGGACAAGGTTTCAGCATTTGAACAAAATGGCCAAATGGTGTTTTCAATCAGCAATCCTAAGGAAGACTGGATTGAATGGGCTAAAACCCTTGGAACAATTTGTATCCTAAGTGAGAATCTAGGGATAATAACTATCAAAGGTGTGGAATATCCTTTTGAAATAAATCGAAGCGACGGGCACCTGCAAATCACCGTTAAAAATACGAAGGATGCCGACCGGTTCTTGAGAAGTCATTTCAAAATTCTGGCCAATAAAGTAGCGTATTGTGTTCAATGTCACGGCTGCGTTGTCGAGTGTCCTACCGGTGCATTACAGGCTAACAACGGTGTAGAGATAGATCCCAATGTATGTAATCACTGTGGAAATTGCCTCACTTTTGCTGAAAAGGGGTGTTTGGCTGCTAAGTCACTAAAATTTAACAAGGGTGGGTCTCCGATGAAAGGGCTTGATAGGTACTGTACTTTTGGGCTTAGAAAAGAGTGGCTTCAGGAGTTTTTTTATGATCCGGAGCTTTGGTGGAGGCAAAACAACTTAGGTCCTAAACAATTCGTGGGAATGCGGGCATGGTTGAAAGAGGCCGAGCTTAGCGATGTCATGCCGGAAAGTAAGTTGAGTTCCAAGCTCAGGAAATTAGGGACCGACAATATTCTAACTTGGGCAGTAATCTGGACAAACTTGGCCCGGAATTCGAATCTCGTTGCATGGTACGTGACGAACACTTCATGGTGCAAAGACTACAACAGGCGAGATTTGATAGAAATACTATCGAATGGGATTCCCAAACGCACCCATGAAAACGCTCTTGCGGCTCTTATAGGGCTTTTGAAGGCTACACCACTTGGTACAATAATGGGATTAGGTGATGTGAATGCCGCAGACAGGAGGAACTTAATCATCAGAAGAGTCGGCTGGGATGATCCAGTTCCAACTGCCATTCTTTATTCACTATATCGTTATGCAGAAAGACTGAAAAGACATAATCTCACCATTCATGAACTTCTTAATGGAGCCTTAGAAGGCCCGTACACTCTCTTTGGAGTGCCGGAAAATCAATTAATTCGTATCCTCAGGGGTATTTCCGCAAATCATGAAAGTTGGATCAGTGTAGAGGCCGTAAGAGACCTCGACAATATCTATCTGGATTCTTCAAGGAGGTCCCAAGACGTCCTCGACCTTCAGTGAACCTGGACCCAAACGAAGGGAAAGGCATGGTTTGACCGGACCGGGGATAATATCACTCTAAAATAGCCGACCTTGGAGGACTGTCATGTGGGTGTATTCCGATTACATAGAGGTAAAACAGGATTTTGTTCCCGTGTTTTCCGAAGAAGCGGACCGCGATCAGCCTCAAAGCTGGAAGTCGTTCATTCCACACAAAGGGTTTTATGAAATTCTCATCGGGTTGATCAAAGCTCTGGAACGGGGCTCTCGATCCGATAAACTGTCGTTGTGGATGCACGGAGCGTATGGGACGGGAAAAACTTTCGCCTCGTTTGTGCTCAAACACCTTCTTGAGGACCCGATTGGCGGAGCTGAAGAATACTTTCGGAATACGGCCATCAAACCCTATTGGAACAGGTTCAAGGCCCTCAGGGATGGCAAAGACTATGTCATAATTTACTGCTCATCCTCAGCCCACATAACGTCCACTCTGAAATTTCTGGCCGAAATTCAAAAAGCCATCAAAGTCAAACTCACTGAGAAGGGTCTTGACGCATTCTCAGGGGACACTCTATACGACCATGTGCTTGATAAGTTGACCAATCCGGTCAGCGCTTTTAACTGGAACCAAGCCTTTGAAAATAATCGTTCGGATTTTCTTGACTTTGGTTCTCCGCCTGAAGTGATCGAAAAGTTCAGAACAGGGGACGTAAATCTTACTGAAAGACTTGTAAAGGTCATCGAAAAAGAAGGTTTCATGTTGGCCGACAGTCCTTCGGCTACAAAGGAATGGTTGAAGCAAATTATTCAAAGAAATAACCTCAGCGGAATAATATTTATTTGGGACGAATTCACTGACTTTTTTAGGGCCAACGAGCAAGTCACCGGACTTCAAGAAATCGCACAATTGACTGCTGACACTCCATTCTATCTTTTTTTGATCACTCATCGATCCCCTGAGCAATTTCACAGGATCGATGCTGACACCAGGAAAAAAATCAGAGAGCGTTTTCACAACTTTCATTTTGAAATGAGAACTGTCACGGCTTATCAGTTAATCTCTCACGCTATCAAAGTAAAGGCCGGTTGTGAAAACCTTTGGGAAGAGAAAAGGGATAAGCTGTGGTATGGCGTTAAAACCATAAGTGAGAATTTGATTGATCCTGAGGAAGGCAAAAATGACTTGAAAGGACTTGTGCCCCTCCATCCTTTCTCAGCCTTTATCTTGGCCAAGATCGCGTCTCAATTTACTTCGAGTCAACGCACTCTGTTCAGGTTTCTCAAGGGGAGTAACGAACATTCCTTTGTCCATTTTCTGCAAAATTATCCACGGCAAGAATGGCATTGGTTTACCGCTGATGGTCTTTGGGATTATTTTTTCGTCTACGACGAAGGTGAATTCGCTGAATCTGTAAGAGATGTTGTGAATTATTATCGTTCCACCATTGACCAGATCCAAGTAGATCCGGATCGCATTGTTTTCAAGGTAGTCATGCTCCTCATGGCGCTGTGGAAGCAAATGGGTGACAAACGCGTTCGTCCGGATCGTTGGAACATTTTGAAATTGTTGTGGAGTTGCGTGGATAGAGAGCAACTGAACAACATTTTGGCGGATCTGGACTCAAGAAGTTTGATCAGGGCTGTTCCTCTGGGTTCTGACAACGTAGAATACGTTATTCCCCTTACGCTCATTGACGATACCCGGTTTAAAGAAATAGAGAAAAGTTTCACGGCGGCGCACCCCTTTGAGTCTTGCGTATGGCACTCAACCAAGACCCAGAGCGGTGAGATCGGGAAAACTTTTGCCGGAGGCATGTCTCCATCGGGTCTAGCCGCTAATCGCCAAGTCTCGGCAGTAATCTCGACAAAAGATCTCAAGACCAAACGGGAACGCGTGCAACCTCAGATCCGACCTTATCAGTTTGGAACCGTTTTCGTGGTGGCTCAGAACGAGGAAGAGATACCAGAGGCTGAGCGCCTGTGCGAAGATTTAGGCCAAAAGACTGATCGGACAGCCTACATTGTGATTCAGACAGCGTTCGGCACGAAACGATGGGACGAATGGAATGAACAGATGGTTCACTCAATCTATTGCACGGAGAAGCTGGAGGGCAAGAACGCACAATTCCATAAGAAAAAAGCAGAAGACATGGTTGGTGAATGGCTGAACCAGGCGAAGGTCGGGCGACAGAAGATATTTTTTGGGTCCGATACGGAAGAAATTACGGACATGGTGGGTTACGAAGGATATCTGGAATATATAACGAAGCGTATCTTTCCCAATGGCCCTGAAAGTCTATCAGTCCTTGGCACACTCTACAAAAGTGACGGATGGGGTAAGAAAGCCGCAGAGGTTGGCCTGGGCATAGCGCAGACAGTGACTGCTCAATTTAGAAATCTTTCTGATTTGATGAGTGATTTCGAACATCGGGACGGATTTAAAAAAGAACCTTCTAACTCCCTTAGCCTCATGGCCAAAGAATCTGACGACTTGTTTTCGCAGAATGGGGTTCTCAACTTGAGTTCAGCGTGGGAAAAACTTTTGGGTCCTCCTTATGGTCTCATGCCGTCGCACATCGGCGTGGCTTTGATGGCATTCGCAGTTAAGAAATATGCCTATGGTCACTATTGGTCAGACGGGACCAATTGTTTCCCACTGGCACCTGACAAATTGGCGCAACTAGTCACTGATGTTATTAAACAAAACAGAGGTTGTGAGACGTATGAAATCCGCAAAATGTCACCACAGGACGAACATTTATGCAGGCTTATACGCGATATCTTTTCCCTGCCTCCGGATCAGACTGGTTTTCCAGACGACGCTCGAAAATCTCTGAGAGATTCGCTCTCTAAGAATGGGTTTCCTCTCTGGTCCCTTAAAGATTCCTTAGTGCCGGAATTTCCCGCAAAGGACCTTGTGAACAAATCTATTGACAGACTGGAAGGTTTCACTTCCGTCTCTGAAGAGACCAATTCGCTTCCAACCTTGTCAGAATCCGAGGACCTTGTTGAGTTGCTCAAATTGGCTGAGTCGAGTCTGAGACTGGTAATCAAAATGGAAAATTACCGGAATGGAATGCGCAATTTCATTAAGCGTGAACAGCCAGGATTAAGTGATGTCTCCGAAAGGCTGCGAATTTCTCTAGACGACCTGATGGAGCGAACCAAGCGCCTGATGAATGAGGAGGTTTGGCTTTGGAAACCCGACCAAGTTGCGTCCTGTTTGCCGGATGTACAAGGGGAACTGGATTTTTTAGAAGCGATGAACCAGCTTTGTGGAATTTCGGAAAAAACACTGAAAGAGGCTATACACTATTTTCAGAACAACTGGCTTCCCCAAAAAACCAAGCTTCCTCTCTTCGTTTTTGCGGAGATAGATCAGCACTTTGGCCTGCTATTCAGGGAATTAGATGAAGCGCTTTCAGATGAGGCCCCAAAATATCAATCGTATGCGTCGCTGATCGAAAAGGTGCGGATTGAAAAACCTGAAATCAGGGCCATAATCGCTCAACAGCAGTCAAGGGCGCTGAGTGCGTGGGTGAAAAAAAATTTCGATATGGAGATCAGAGCGGAAGACTCGACTACGGTCATTTCAAACATCGACAATATGTGCATGGAAAAGAGTCAAGAGTTATTCAAGCAGAAAATCCATGAACGAATCGCCTTGTTGCAAACCCAGAAGGACGGCCTTCAACTGAAATCCCTGTGGCGAGATCTCACCGGCACGGAATCACCCGTTTCGTGGAGCGACAATAAACGTGTACCAATATCTTGGGTCATGCAAGGGGCTGAATTCCAAAGCTTTTTCGATGTTGTGAACAAGCCGGAGGCAAGAAAGAGGGACGATCTGGAACATGCCATCAATTTCATAAACAATAACAGAGATCAACTGGGGATTCTGAATAACGAATTCGCAACCAACCAGAGATTTCTCGCGAATGCTGCCGGTCCATACAAGGCCCTCATACAAAAAGACGGCATTGATCAGCTCAAGAAGCATCTCGTGACGCACATGAGCTGCCCGGTTGACGAATGGCCACAGCGCACGGGGCAGTTGGGTGATGTCGTGAGGGACTGGGTAGCATCATTCTATCAAATACACGAGTACGAACGGGTTGTTGACATGATCGACAAAATACCGGAAACCAGAGCCAAGTCTTTGCTTAAAGAACTGGCCAAGGATCCCCTGATCGGAGCGAGATTACGCGACAAATCACTCGACATGGAAGACGGATGACAACAGAGATGTCTGAATTTGTGTCAACAGGTGAAATGATGAAGGCTGTCCGGGGGGAGGTCCATTCGAGAAATCGTTACGGCGTAAGGTTCATACTCATTAAGGGATTTAGTGTCTGGGAGGAAGTCGTAATTGCGCTCAAGCATGAAGTAGAGTCTGTCGTTCTACTCTCCGGTCTCTGCGGTGACGCTGATACGCTGCCCCATCTATCGGCTGAGGAACTCAAGTCCCTTGTAATGACATATCGGTGCCAAAGATCCCTAATCGTGCCCCTGGCCGAATGCTTTCGGTTCACGGATTTTGGCGCATCAATTATCACGGAGATCGCCCAGTGGGAATTCTCGGACGAGACTAAAGTTTATGTCCCTCTTTTTGAAGCCGACCACATTTTTGAAAACCAGATGAATTCTGTGGCTCGCTATTCGGTCGGTGAATTGCCGGTGCGGTGGATCTTACGAGGCCAAGGAGCGGTGAATGTTGAAGTAGTTCCGTTTGAGAGCAATAATCCCAGTGATCAGACTGTCAAGGGGATGAAACAGTATCTGGAACTCTGGGAGCAAGGGGGAGCGCCCCAGACAACCTTGGTGACGAAATTAGCGCCACATTTCAGGAACACGTGGGGAAACTTCGAGGTTCAGGTTTTCAAGAATGGTTTTCAGGTCGTGCGTGATCGAATAGATCCAAAAGGATTAATGCGAGAGGAATGGGGCGGAGCGGACCGCTGGCGCCTGCTAGCGCAGCAAGTGTCTCAAGAGAAGGATTTTCCTCAGTTGGCACACCGAATGCTCGGCTTGACGCATTTTGATCCTGACAAAATTCCGTCGATTTGGAACAGTCTGAATGATGATGAAAAGTGGTTGACTTGGCTTTGGGGAAAGCTGGAACCACCTATAGGTTCATATCTTGGAATGATACTTGAGAACAGCACCTCCGGCGACGAGTTTATCAACCAAGTTGTCGACGGCGTTTTCCAGTGTCCGTTGGACCACGAGAAGCTGGAGGAAAGAAAAATTCTGGTGGAAAAATTGGGTCTAACACATTTCCCCGAATCATTTTGGCTGCAATTCAAAGCTATAAACAATTCGTTAGAACGGTTGAGGGTCCTCTCAGGTTCTACGGAGCGAGAACGCCGAGAGGCAGTGCTTGCAGTAAGAGATCTCTTGAAAAGTGGAACTGATCAATCCGAATGGTATCTCTTTCTAGAAATAGCGTTCCCCGGACTGTTGTACTATCTAACAGAATTCCCTTTTGACCACGAACTCCTCGAAAAGTATTTCCGTCTTTACAACCTTTCCAAGGTCCAGAATGAACCGAAGGCGGAACTGCTTCAGATGGCCCATGATGTGGCGTGTGATCAGATTATTTGGCAGTTTCCCACACGAGAAAGCGCTCTGGAAGATGTGAGATGTGAGGACGCCAAAGTGCTGTGGATAGATGGTTTGGGCTTGGAATGGGTAGGGTTGATTAAGGGGGTCTTGTCCTCGGAAAACGCTTTTGACTTCAATCTCAAGATATGTAGAACCAACCTTCCCAGCACTACCGGCTTTAACAAAGGCTGGACACAAGAAGACGAGTTGGAACGGGGATTAGATCAAATCGCACACAACTACGATTATTCTTTCCCAGAATCATTTCTTGAGCAGATCAAGTTGGTCGAAAAAATCCTTCAAAAAGTCCAGCATTTATTGAATCAGTATTCAATGGTGATTTTAACCTCTGATCATGGCCTAAGCCTTGCCTCCTTTCACAAGAAAAATGAAGCGTTGTCCTTGCCCATGGCCGCACAAACTCACAAGTGGGGCAGGTACGCGGAATTAAGTAACGGAGGATCTGTTAACGATCTGACCAAGGATGCCTGCGTCATCGATGGCTCTAAAATCATACTGACCGTACATGGCCGTTTTCAGGGCGGTAAAGGCCCTTCACGTGAGATTCACGGAGGAGCCACTCTCGAAGAATGCATCGTTCCCGTTATAGTCATCCAACGATCCACGATATTCGAACAGTCCAAGGTCGCTGGAATTGTAATCAGTGTGTTTGAACGAACGGTTGCGCTGGATATAAAGGGTTCCGGCCTTCTGACAGTGGAAATATCCAATTCGCTGGAAAAACTCACCCTCCGGATTGGATCAAGAGCATTTCAAGGTATTAGTGTTTCAGGCACACAATGGGAATTCAACCTTCAGGATTTCAAGTCCGGGGTCCACAAGGGTAGTCTGGAATACGAGAGTGTGAAGATCGGTGACCTAACGTTTGAGGCAGTCAAAGGAATAAAAGAAAAAGACCTGGGAATTTAGAGAGGCGGGCGTGACACAAACAACTAATCCGGAAGAATTGGTAGTGAAACTCAAGGAAGTTTTTCCCGAACAGGTCGTTTACAAGAGCGCCCAGAAAAACAAATTCATTCATTCCTTGGGTATCCCTTCTTATTTGAGGGATTGGCTTGTAATGCGTTTCGCCGATGACGAAGGAAACATCAAGGTCGAAGAAATCTCATCGTACGTGAACAAGTATATACCCCGCCGAGAACAATGGGAGTCTCTCAAGAGTGAAATGATTAAGGATGGCAGTAGCATAAAACTGCTGGCCAAAATCAGAGTCGAAATAGATGTGAACACCGGTGAGGGGCTGTTCAGTCTGCCTGACCTGGGGTTTCCTTCGAGGAAATACGAGGCGGTAATCGAAACCAATGCTCTTGCCAAAAAGAAAGAATCTCTCTTGTCTTCTCCCGAAACCTGGGGTGTGGTTGAATTGAATTGGGACCGAAGAGAAATAACCGGCCGGAAGGAAGAAGGACGAGTCTTTATGACGGATTTCAAGCCCTTCCGTCCATATAAGGTTGATCTTAAATATTTTCAACAGGCCAGGCAAGAGTTCGAACTGGAAGAATGGCTTGATATCCTTTTGACCGCTATCGATTACAATCCCTCGGGATTCCCAAATATTGCTTGCAAGCTAGCCATGGTCAGTAGGCTACTGCCGTTTGTGGAAAAGCGTAACTCCTCAATAACTCAGGGGAGATTCCGAG
>Ga0194044_10001303_pt1 | contig 12676 bp, 10 predicted proteins | sample JunL4417m_MetaG_FD_155460 | JGI IMG/M metagenome (GOLD analysis project Ga0194044, IMG submission 155460) | Anoxic zone freshwater microbial communities from boreal shield lake in IISD Experimental Lakes Area, Ontario, Canada - Jun2016-L442-17m | ecosystem: Environmental > Aquatic > Freshwater...
CTTCGCCTCTTCCGCCGCTCTAGTTAGTTTCTTAAGGTCGCATCCAGTATTGTAGCCAAAACGTTCCAACGAAAACACCAGGGACTCTGTACAAGGATGCCCTGTTCCTCCAGAGAACGGACTCAAAACAGAATCTATCATTTCGCAACCAGCTTCTACAGCCTTCAACACAGACATCATACCAAGACCGCAATTGTCATGAGTATGCAAATGGATCGGAACATTCACCGCTTTCTTTAGGCTGGACACCAACTCAAAAGCTGTTTGCGGATCGATCAGGCCCGCCATATCCTTGATTGCTATCTGGTCAACCCCCTTGTCCTCTAGCTGCCTGGCCTTGGAGACAAACTTTTCAATGGTGTGCACGGGACTTATAGTGTAGCACACAGCCCCCTCTGCGATCTTTCCTACGGCTTTTACGGATTTTATGACGGCCTCGTGATTTCTAACGTCATCGAGAGCGTCAAAGATCCGAAAAACGTCTATTCCATTGCGAGCCGCAGTTTCAACGAATTTTGCGACGACATCATCCGGAAAATTGGAGTAAGCCACTAGATTCTGACCGCGAATCAGCATCATGCTTTTGACATTGGGCATGGCCGCTTTAAGAGCGCGAGCCCTTTCCCAGGGGTCTTCCCTCAAGTAACGAACACATACGTCGAAGGTGGCGCCTCCCCAAGTCTCTGCTCCATAAATTCCAGTGTCCGCAAGTTTCTCGGCTACCTTTAACAAGTCTTCTAAAGCTATCCGTGTAGCGACCTTGCTCTGGGAACCGTCTCTTAAGGTGATGTCAAAAATCTTCACTGTCTTGGGGCCTTGAGATTCCATTTAGATCCTCCATTGAACGTTACTTATAATATAACCTGTCTGTAAGGTATCTTCAGACTTTATATCTTCTTGCTTCGTCTTTAAAAGCGAAGTTTCCGCCGTCATCATAATCGAACCGTTTGGGTATAAACCGGGGAAGCTATCTGAATTGGCGTCTCACTAATATAGCATTAATATATTTTCTGGAAAGTCTATTTTATCTAAGCTTCTTTTAGAGATACAGCTTCCTTCTGAAGAAACAATTTCTTCACAAAATTTCTCTCTTCTTCAAAATCCCTAACACTTCCATCCAGACACGCCTCGCGTAGAGAGTTGAGAATAGAGCCAAAAATAGGGCCAGGCTCGAATCCCATCTCCTTGAGATCCTTGCCTGTCATGATCGGGCGAACGTGACGCATTCTTATTATGAACTCTGATATTACCCTTCGGACACTTTCTCGTCCAGCTTTTGCCATCATAAACAGCAAAGAATCCATCGAGAACTTACCAAGGACCAGTACAATTTCGCTCGGCCTGGTTATCTTTTGTCGGTCCAAAAGGTTGAGGACCCAACGGAACTCTCTTCGTTGCTTCACCAACCTGCTGGTTTCAGGCGTCGGAATAGAAAGACGTTCCGCAAACGATTCCATCGTTCTGTCATCAAGAGAGTCGGTCAACGCCAAAAAATATGGCTTCCATGTTGCAACCTCGTCTTTGAGGAAAAGATACTTCCACCATGAAAGCACGCCGGAGACCGAATCCACAAGTTCCGAAGTTTTCTTGGTATAAACTAGCCCAGGACAGAGCGCTTCAAGGATTCCTAACGTTGACATCTGGTCAATCGCAGGCGATGGATTGCGTTCTTCCAGAATATGAATTAGTTCGTTTAAAAGCCTCTTTCCTTCGACTCGATCGAAGATGTTTATTTTTAGGGCCCCCTTTATCAGTGTCATAGTAAGCTTGTTCAGGTTGAAGTTGAACCGGCTGGCGAATCGGACCGCTCTCAAAATACGGGTTGGGTCTTCGACAAAAGCAAGGTTGTGCAAGACGCGGATCACCCTGTCCTTGATGTCCCTCGCACCCCCGAAGAAATCTATGAGGCTCCCCCATTCCTCCTGATTAAGGTGTACAGCCAGGGTATTAATCGTAAAATCTCTTCGATAAAGATCCCGCTTGATCGAACTGGTTTCCACCTGGGGTAGCGCCCCAGGGCGAGGATAATATTCGTGCCGGGCCGTGGCTACGTCTATCTTGAACCCGTCATCGAACAACATTACAGCAGTCCCAAATTTATCATGGCTCTTTACGCGGCAACCAGGATAGTAACCTGCAAGCGTCTTTGCAAAATATATCCCGTCACCCTCCGCGACCAAGTCAATGTCAAGATTGTAATTTCTAAGTAACAGATCCCGAACAGCTCCGCCGACCAGGAAAACCTCGTAATCGAGTTCCGAGGCTACCTGTCCGGCTTTCTTGAATATGTTCAGGACCTTCGCTGGAGTTCTTTCCTCGAGGAGTTTCTTGACACTTTTTCGGCGTTCCCTACCACCATGAAAATCCTCGTGACTGGTTGAATCACTAGTCCGAGGCAATTTAAGATGTTCGAGAAGATCACTGCGGGATATCACACCTACGACGTGTCCTTCATCTATTACGGGAACCAGCCTGTGGCGCCCGTCGACAGTGATCTTCAAAGCCTCGTCAATTGAATCGTTGGAGGTCACAAAGACTACCCCAGGATTCATAAAGTCTGAGACCAGGTGCTTCTGAAGACCATGATGAGTGGCGCGGTCAACCGCCTGCCGATGAAGAATTCCCACCACAGACCGGTTCTTCTCGACAGGCAGAGAGCTTATCTGATAACGGCTCAATAGTTCGCCCGCCTCCTCAATGGTCTGGTCGGGGCAGATCGAAATTACAGGGCGTGACATTATGTCACAAGCCTTGCGCTTAGGCTGGATCCTGGCTTTAAGCGCGCTGAGAATACGATCTTTGACTTCAAACAGGCTCAAATCACGAATTGTGGCGCTTGCCGCTGTCGCATGACCTCCACCACCAAATTCCGAGGCTATTTCTCCAACGTTCACTTCCTGCACACTGCTTCTGGCTATCAGATGAATCCTGTCTTCCATCCGAACTATGGCGACGACCACGTCATAGTTTTCTATTTCCTTGAATTTGTGAACCAGGACAGCCAGGTCTCCCACGTAACCTTCAGCACTAGCCGTGGCAATTATGGCCTCAACGTTTCCGGAACTGAATGTCTCAGATTCCTCTATAAATTGATGCAATATGTCGATCTGGTCTTTTGTCAAATCACTGGTCATCATGTTTGTAACAATGTTTAAATTTGCCCCTCGTTCAAGCAACCACTTCGCAGCCCCAAGATCTTCAGGAGTAGTGGATGAAAAAGTGAATGATCCTGTATCCTCATAAATACCTAACGCCATGACCGTGGCTTCTTCGGCGTTCACAGCTATTCCACCGTCTCGAAACAGGTTTACGAAAAGTGTTACGGTTGCTCCAACGTTTCTGATGACCTCAACCCTCCCCGTTATGTCTTCTTCAGAATCAGGGTGGTGGTCATATATATGCACATCAACCTTGGGCGAGTCACAAATCTCGCTCAATCTTCCTATTCTGCTTTTTTGTCTGGTATCTACAAGTATGAGCCTTTCAACTGTGGAGAGGTCTAGATCCTTGACGCGTTCGATTGAGAGAATATATAGGGTCGACTCCATGAAAAAATCGCGCAGGTTTTTCTCGCGAGATCCTGGAAAAACGACAACAGCGTCCGGGTACAATTTCTTGGCCGCCACCATAGACGCAAAAGCGTCAAAGTCTGCGTTGATATGTGTCGTAATGATTTCCATTCGAGCATGTTTCCGCTTGGTCAGTGTTGGTGGTTCGCTTTTGGAGTTAATCCAACATTTAGGCCTATCCCGATGAAGAAAGGGTATCTTATTCCATTGGTTCAAATTAAACTATACTCTAATACTTTGAATGGCCCATTTGAACGTTCTATTTCAAGGGTAATGATGGCAATTTCGATATAAACTGTTGGCTTGCTATTGATTGACACGCCATTTGGAAATATAAGATCCGAAACACTCTTGAAAGAAGGTTTCAATTCATGGAAACCCCTAGACTGAGACATAGAAGAATTCCCGCTCTTAAATTCTTGGTATACACGTTCATCCTTTCCCTTTTTCTGCCCGCTCTCGGATGTCAGGAAATCGACACAATCAAGAAAGAACTCATAGTTAAAGTAGAGACAAAACTTCTCAAGAAAAAAACACAATTCGTTCCACGCGAGGGGATTACGCTGAGGCCCACATCATTATACCAAACCGCCAACCTGAATTCGGAAATTATCAGAAAGTTACCGGCCGAAACTCCATTAAACCTCCTGGACAAAGTGGGAGAAATGTTAAAAGTCAGGACAAGGGATGGTAGAGAGGGATACGTCGAGCAAAAATCCGTCGGTGGTGACGATATTATCGCCAAAACGCATGAGCTGAGAAAATCGATTGAAGGCATACCGCCTCAGGCGGAGGCGGTCACAAAAAGCAAGGCGAATTTCAGACTCGTTCCCGGTAGACAGCATGAGATAATTGAAGTGCTTCCACCTGGAAAGAAGCTGGAAGTTTACGAACGGGTTGTTACTTTAAGAAGTAACCAGACTTTTGACAGAGCTAACCCTCGACCAAAAACTGGAGATCCAACAGTGGTTCCAGCGGACGAACCCCAAACCCCGGAGGAAGGTTCCGACGATGTCCGAAAAGACGTTTGGTACAAGGTGAAGATTGAAGACGGAAGAGTCGGGTACATATTCACGCATAACATGAAGCTCTCTCCACCCGAAGATATAGCCAAAACCGTGCCTTTCATGCGAATGGTCACATGGCGCACTATTAATGTCACTGATGACCCTGACGTAGGGGCCAAAAGCAATTATATAGTGGCGTACGCTCCCATTGGAAAGGACGCCGGTTGCGATTATACCAGGTTGTACCTGGTAAGCTGGTCATCAAAGCTCAAGCGGCGCATAATTACATGGCAACTACGCATTAATGGCGTCTTGCCAATAACTGATTTTCATTTTGAAGGTAAACCTGGATTCAGCGTTCGCTATCTGCATCCGAACAAGAGGGATAAGCTGGTTCTCGCAAATTTCATCTTTAGCCGGGGGTCTGTGAGAAAGGTTAGCGAAGAAGAAATCCCCAACACGGCGGAAACGCACTAGCCATTTGCCCTACACGCGCACATGGAATTGCAACAGTTTGGTGAGATGGACCGTCGATCAAAGGGTTGCGTGGCGAGCATCACTGATGGATGGGAATTGGTTCAACGGAACAAATCCAAATATAGCGGCAATCATGTTCTGGGGAAATAAAGTCAGCAGGCTGTTATAAAGTTTGGTCGTCTCATTGTAACCGGCGCGTCGAAGCTTGAGTTCCTTGTTAAGGTGATTGATTTTTGACCATTGGTTTTGAAAAAGGACGTTATTCTTTAGCTCTTCTGAAGAATCCGCAAACTGGGATATCTTTGCAAGCCTTTGATCAGTTTCTTCTATGCTCCTCAAGATCATTGCGGGATCGGTCACTCTTGACAGTATGGATCGCTCTTCGATCATTTTGTCTCCAAGCCTGTTCTGAATCAGCCCCACCCCTTTGAGTGTCTCAACCATTCCTGGAACAAGGTCATTTCGTTCCCTAGCCAAGATCAACATGCTTTCCCATTGTTTCCTTGTTTCTGAATGTACCTCCTTCAAGGTGGGTCTTAGAGAAAAGAACGATATTGTCGACAACAAAAGAAGAGCAATCAGAAAAGAGCAAGAGAACTTGATGATACCGGATATTACTCTGGAATGGCGCTCTGAGAAACTGTCAAAACCGGCGTCTACAGGATCCGGAACGCCGGATCGTATACTCTGAACTGCTCGAGTTTGATAGTGTGGAAAATCTGTCATAGCTAACGTCGAACTTTTAAACTATTTTAACAATGAGTTAAAAGCATAATGCCAATAAGAGCGTCAAGTTATATGGACGGACTTCTAATACGCTCGGATCGTCTTGTCAAGCCAATATTCCTAAATTAAGGACATTTTATCCTGTCATCTCATAGACAAACCTGGGTTGAGCCTAATCCTGCCTCTCAAATCTTACCCTTCAATGCAATTACCTCGAATTTACATGACAGTTTCCAGAAATAATAATTTACGCTACCAATTTCTGTATGCCGTCATTGACTTTGCTGGTAGCAGAAACCATGATAAAGAAATGGAAGATATTTCAGCACAAAAAACATGAGAGGTTTAGAAATGTCTCTCGACAAAGAACGTAGGCAATTTCTCAAGGACAGTCTGGTGGTCTCCGCCACCATCGCTGGGGCTTCTCTAGGGATTATCTCTCCATTGGAAGCGCTGGCCGATGATTTTCCCGACATATCGATATGCTCAGGAAAGGATCCTTCTGCAATAACGAGACAGGCCGTTGAGGCTGTCGGTGGAATGAAAAGGTTTGTGAAACCGGGGGCCAAGGTCCTCATCAAACCAAACATGAGCTTCGCCAGACCCCCTGAATCAGCGTCAAACACCAACCCGGCCGTTGTCAGAGAAGTTGCAAGGATGTGCGCTGAAGCAGGGGCTTCCAGAATTATGATACTCGATAATGTCTTGAACAATCCATCAGACTGCTTGAAGTTGTCCCGCATTCCTGAGTTCTGCGCTGACGTTCCAAATACTTTCACGAATGTTGTCAAGAACGAACGACTGTTTCGTGAAGTCAAGGTGGAACATGGAACCCAGTTCAAGAAGATGAAAGCGCTGTCCGACGCGCTCGACGCCGACACACTTATAGCTGTGCCTGTAGGCAAGTCTCACGGTTCGTCGAGGGTAAGCCTATCAATGAAGGGCATGATGGGGTTGATATGGGATCGGATGTCATTCCATAACCGATATGATCTTGACGAGTCGATAGTTGATATGGTGACTGTACTGAGACCAAATCTGGTCGTAATAGACGGAACCAGGATACTTAGCTCAGGCGGGCCTGGCGGACCAGGTGAAGTAATTCCCCTGGATCTTGTGATCGCTTCGACTGACATGGTGGCAGCGGACGCCCAGATGGTTGAGCTTGGCACGTGGTACGGAAAGAAAATCGAACCCAGGCAGATAAAACATATCCGAATCGCCGCTGAACGAGGACTGGGCCGAATCGACCTTGATAAGTTGAACATAAAGAAGATCAGCGTTTGATACGGTTTCAGCGAATCATACAAACAATCAGCTTTGGGGCTTTTATATTTCTGCTACTGTGGGCAGCCTACCCTAAAACGTCTGAGGCCCCTCTAAACTTCTTCCTAAAGCTTGATCCAATAATAGCGGTCACGACACTGATCGTGTCTCGGGAGTTACAATACGGTTTTCTAATCGCGTTGGTTGTAATTCTAAGTGGGTTGGTAGTCGGTCGCGCTTTTTGTGGTTATGTCTGCCCTATGGGTACCACAATAGATCTCCTCCAACGTGTAATTTATCCCAAGTCAACACTCAAGAACCCTCGATCAGGATATGATATCCATCCGAATCTTCGTCGGACCAAATTTTACATGCTGATACTGGTGACTTGCGCAGCCACAGCGGGACTTTCTCTTGCGTTTCTCGTAGCGCCGATGTCCCTGATCACCCGCTTTTACGGACTCGTCGTACATCCGATAATTCTTTCCATGTCGGACCTGGGGCTTGAACTTGCTTCTCCTTTATACGGACATTTTCCGGAACTTGCGTATGTGCAGATTTCAAGGAGGATTTTTGCCACAAATTTTTGGGTGGCGGGTTTCATGATCCTCATTTCGGCCCTTGCGATAAAAGGCCCACGGTTTTGGTGTTCTTACTTGTGTCCGGCAGGCGCAATGATCGCGTTATTCTCGAATCGGCCCGTTCTCAGGCGAACGGTGAACTCTTCATGCACAAGCTGTGGTAAGTGCGTCAGGAACTGTCCAACCACCGCAATCAGGGAGAATCCGCAGGAGACAGTACACAGCGAGTGCCTCGTCTGTCGTAAATGCCAGACCATTTGTCCTGAAACCGCGATATCTTTCAACCCGCTGAGAAGGACTGAAGCGTCTACATGCCCAACGACGGATCTTACGAGAAGAGGCATGCTATTGTCAGCGCTGTCAGGGTTAGGAACAGCCGCTTTGGTAAAAACCGGCTGGAACCAGCCCAGGTTAACCGGCCAGGAAAGAGCTGTCACCCCCGCGGATCTAATACGTCCCCCCGGAGCGATACCAGAACCCGAATTCCTGCGACTCTGTGTAAGATGTGGACTTTGCATGAAAGCCTGCGCCACAAACACCCTCCAGCCAATATGGTTCAAGGCCGGATTTGAGGGGCTATTTAGCCCAGCGCTCGTTCCACGGCTGGCCGCTTGCGCCACCAATTGCTCAATCTGCGGATCAGTCTGCCCGACCTCGGCCATCCGTGAACTTCCCCTCGATGAGAAGTTGAAGGTTAAAATCGGGACAGCGTGGATTGACAGGCAGAGCTGTCTGGTGTGGAACCAGGACAAAAAGTGCCTGGTTTGCGATGAAGTATGCCCATACAACGCCATAACCTTCCAGCCCGCTGAAGGGCGGCGCAACGCCGTTCCTTTCGTACACGCAAACAGATGCACTGGATGTGGTTGGTGTGAGAACAAATGCCCGATAGAAGGCCGGGCAGCCATCAGGATAGCGGTTGTAGGAGAAGTTAGGCTGGCTTCAGGGTCTTATATTGAAAAGGCCAAGGAGTATGGATTTCAATTCCAGATCATCGACAAGACATCCGACAGGGTTGCCCCTGACATTATTGATTCATCGGAAATTGCGGAAGGGATTGAAAATCATGGACAGGATGCTACCTCCAAAAAGCAAAAACTGCCTTCAGGGATAACATTTGAGTGAATTCGCGAGATTAATGTCACGCAACAGTCCCTTACGTTTTAGTAAGCCAGTCTCTTAGTTCGTTTCTTCTGTTTTCAATTCCCATAGACGCCGATGTATCCTTGTCACTCAACATTACCCGCCACACGGTTCTGGCATGTCTTTTCCAAACCCCCCTGATCCTGGAAAAATACATCATGGACGTTGCAAGTCTGTTCCTTCCCCATCCATCTACAACTGGCATGGTTTCGTGTGGTGGAAAAACCCGTTTCATAAAATTCTGTCTGAATGTGTTGATCTCATGGGCAAAGAACGCATGATCTTATCAGATGCGCCTAACAGCCGCAGAAGGTCACCAACGGCGTAACCCGCAATGACGAGACGGGAAACGCCGCTATGCCTTCTGACTTTTTATTCCCGAACCGATATACCCTAACGGGTGTTAAGTCCATAATGTCTATTCCCTCATGGCAGCCATCATTTGAAATGTGAGTGGGCCGCCACAATATTGTCAATCCATAAATTTACGATCTCGGGATTCTCGGCTGTGCCCTTCATGACGCATTCCACTTTGAAGCCGTCGTGGGTCAGTATTGATTTCCAGCTATCCTTTTCATCGCCACACATGTCATTCCTGGCATGGTCCCCGGCCACTGCCATGAACGGCATCAGGTAAACCTTCTTAACACCATTTTTCTTGAGTTTCGGCAAGACGTCGTCCAGAGTAGGTTGCCCCTCTACCGTTGCAATGTAAAGGTTGGAATCCTTCCCCTGAGCATAGAAGTTCAATGCGGCGTAAAGAGCGTCAGCAGGCTGATTTTCCGAGCCATGTCCCATGAGCAATATGGCGTCGCCGGGCTTGCGGCTCTTAGGCGTCTGCTCCAGCATCGCATCAATCGCCGCTTCCATGTGCTTGCGTGAAGACAAAAGTGGTCTGGCCACGAGAATCCGCCGATGATGACTACCTGACATATTTCTGAAAGCGTCCACATCCTTGTAAAGGTCGTGAAACTCCTCCCCGGGAATCGTGTGGAATGAGGCGACGACCACCCTGTTAAAACCGTCCTCCAACAGCCTGGCCAGGGCAACGGTCGGTGGTTCCAGTTTTACGCCCTGTTCCAGAAGCTTTTTCCTCACTATGCTTGAAGTGAAAGCCCATCGGACTTCCACTCCTGGAAACACTCCTTTTACCTGTGATTCAATCTGATCAAAGGCTTTCCTGGCTTCAGGCACTGTTGTCCCAAAAGCCACCAGAAGAATCGCTTCTTTCTGGGGCTTGATTTCCCCATGCTTTCCTGCAAGCGTCAAATTAGCCGAAAAACCGATTAAAAAGACAAAACAAACGGACAGAAAAATCTCTTTCTTTTTCATCATTGTCTCCTCCATCACCTTATCCACGTTGGTATGAAGCTGAATATCCCGTGCCGGCAGGTCTTCTGGTTTACGGATCAATCTACTTACCGCGCCTTCCCGGAGAGGCTTACTCTCCAGTGGCTTTTCACGGCTTTCGTCCCCGTTTACAGCGGCGGGTCCACTCCCGATTCTCACGAGATTCCCTTTTATTCCCTTTGAGGAACCCGCACGGATATTTTACTCGCAATTCAAAAAACTGTTTGATTACCCAGTTCCGGTTCTGTTATCAAACCGGCGCTTTTCAATCCTTCTTGTCGGATGCGCCGCAGCAAGACTTACAACCATGACCGTGATTGTGTTCTCCATGTTCGCCACTGTGGTCATGGTCATGTGCCATCTGGTTTTCCGCGTGATCATGTTCATGAGCGTGCTTGTGTTGGTGTTCATGCTCGTGAACCATTTCTTCGTGCGCATGCTCGTGGGCATGTTCGTGTTCGTGCTCGTGCTTTCCTTCCATTCTGTTCTCCTTCTATAGAGTTATTGTCTCACGGGGAAACCGTAAGCAGCTACATTTCCAGGCTGTTCCATTCAGCGGCTTGTATTCGCCCATCTTTCATCTGAATCAACTTGGTCACCGTCCGCTTAATGAAGTCCCTGTCGTGTGAAATGATCATATAGCCAAGCCCGGATTCCTTAAGAGTCTCTATGAGTCGCTCGGTAGTCTTCTCGTCAAGCCCGCTTGTAGGTTCATCGAGAATCAGGAATTCCGGATTCATGGCCAAAACAGTGGCAAGCGAAACCAATCGTTTTTCACCACCAGAGAGCTTATAGGTGATTCGATCTTCAAAACCCGAAAGTTTAAGTGACGCCAGAGTCCTGGCCACTGTCCTTTTTGCCTCTTCAGGGCTTTGGCCCATATTCAAAGGGCCAAAAGCCACATCCTCGATTACAGTGGGGCAAAAAAGCTGGTCATCCGAATCCTGAAAAAGGAAACCTATCCTTCCTCGGATCTCAGAAAAATCATATTCCTTTGTCCGTTTTTTGCCAAGAATTTCGACATCTCCCGATTTGGGTGGTAACAAACCCATTATGATATGACACAAGGTTGTCTTTCCACATCCGTTCGAGCCTAGAAGGCCTATGCGTTCGCCATTTTCAATTTTCAGATTTAGGTCGTCAAAAATCAACCGGGAGCCATATCCAAATTGAATGTTCCTTAACTGTATCATTTCGCCACCATTAAGAGGATGGAGAAAGCGAGGCTCGAACCACCTACGGCGTAGTCATAACGCTTCATCTCATAGTGATGCAGGATATAAAATTTCCCCTTGAAACCTCGGCATCTCATAGCCTGAAGGATCCTCTTGGATCGATTGAAACTCCTGATTAACAACATGCCCACCAAATAGGAGTAAGCGCGATACGTGCGAATGTTGGTTTTGGGTTTGAATCCACGCATCTTCATGGCGTTGTTCAGTCTGTGATATTCATCTTGAATCACGTGTATGTATCTGAAACAGAAGAAAAACAGGTGAACAAGCTTGTCAGGGACCCAAAGGTGACTCATGGCGTGCACCAGAGTAAAAATCTGCGATGTCCCAAGGAGGGCAAGAGCCATGAGAATGATCGAGTTAGATTTCAACGTTATAAGAAGCGCCTGGTAAACTCCCTCTCTCTGTATGGTAAAAGGTCCTATGGCGTATATGGTTTCTCCGGGAGTAGTGAATGGGAGAAACAGCCACAAAAATAATGTGAAACCATTCACAATCGCCAGTCTTAGCATAACTTTCCCAAAATCAAGCCTGGCGCAAACTAGCAGGAATGCCGGAAGAATAATACTTATCGCCGTCATCTCGAGATGATTGTTCAAGGCGACGACAACAGAGAAAACCATTGTAATGACAATTTTTACCCTTGGGTCCAGTTTATGCACCCAAGATTTTCCTGACGCAAATTCTTCCATTTCCATGTTGACATTTTCTCCTCATTAGCAATTCAGTTACAATAGATTACATCATGGCGGCAGCCCTTCACTACGAGCGACGCAAGGCCGTCAAATCTTCGTTCAGGCCACCGTCATTGTATAGCAAGTAGCACGTTCGTCACTTCCTTGGCTTTCGTTTGGAGCTCAAAAAGAAAGCGGCTATGCCGGCCAATCCGATTATCCACCCTATTCCGCCAATTATGTCGGTAATCTTAGGACCGCTGAATTTTTCTTCCAGAAGAAGTTTTTCCAGAACCGCCTGCTTTTGAAAAAGAGGCGCGAGTTTGTCATCCATAAGTGTTCCGATATTGTTGATGAGGGCCTTTTCATCCAAAGGCGGCATCACAGCCGCAGTGGTTTTTGGGGATGAAAGCTCCTCTGCTTGGCCTGAAGTAGGGACGTCATTTGCGGCTCTCACAAGAGACAACTCCGTCAAACATAAAATAACGGCGAATACAAGAATGCAAACACCCAACCATGGTCCTACCTGAACGTCTGATAATTTTTTTTTCATTTTAGCTCCTCACAGCATTTCAGGTTGAACCTTCAATATGAACTCAACCACAAACACGGTTATCAAACCTTCTATGATCATGATCGGGATGTGGG
>Ga0194044_10001304_pt1 | contig 12666 bp, 10 predicted proteins | sample JunL4417m_MetaG_FD_155460 | JGI IMG/M metagenome (GOLD analysis project Ga0194044, IMG submission 155460) | Anoxic zone freshwater microbial communities from boreal shield lake in IISD Experimental Lakes Area, Ontario, Canada - Jun2016-L442-17m | ecosystem: Environmental > Aquatic > Freshwater...
ATGTGTGTGCGGGGCGTTCGTGGACCGAGCGGGGTGGTCACGAGACGGTTCCCTCGTAGCCAAGCTACGTGGGAATCGGGGAGGGGCCGCATCCGCGACGTGTCCACGGGCGTATCCGTGCGTGCAGACCTAGCGGGATAGGCCCTTACCTTGAGGAGCAGATCGCCGGCTCCAATGGCTGGAGCCGCCGTCGCCGCGACGAGCTCGTCGCCCAAGTGCAGGGCTTGGAGTTGCGTCCGTCGAGTACTCTCCCATCTGAGGCAACGAAGCGCTCTGGAGTACTCTAATTGTGAGGCAATGCGGAGCCTTGACGCCGGTCACGTATCTGTGCATCATTATCGGGGTTAAGACTCTCGAGCACCCGTGGTTCGGGTTTGCGTTCATGTCGGGCAGGCGAGGAACTGCGGCAGGTACAGGCCGTACACGCAGGAGGTGACGACTGAAGGACCGGAGAGGCGAAGGCGCTGCAATTGGGACCCCGTGAAGAAGGCTGCGGCGCTACAGTGCCGCGAGCCTCACAAGGTGAGAGGAGATCTCGTGAAATGGTACGCCATGCTCTTCCTCGTGCTCATCCTGGCCGTCTCGGCAACGTTCACCGCCTGCTGACGGACCGGGGGTGACGGTGCCCAGAGCGACACGGACGCCGTCGCCATCAAGACCATCTCTGGCGACTTCATCAAGGCCACCTTGGTCAATGACGTGACCGATATCAAGACGCTCGTCACCCCGAACAGCATGACCATCGTCGATGAGAAGCCCGAGATGAGCATCCCGCACGAGAGTCCGCGGACGATCACGTACAGGGTCGGCGAGCCGGTGGTCGATGGCGACACTGCCAAGATCGTCGTTATGCCCACCTACTAGAAGGGGAACCGTTCGACGGACGACCTGGTCGCCCTCAAGAACGACGGAACCTGGAAGATCGACCTGGAGAAGTGCGCGTTCGCGCAGCAGGCTGCGGAGCCGGCCGGCAGGCCGAGGCTCCAACGGCCGCCGGACGCGAGCGATTGCGCAGGCTACTGCGCGTTACTCGCGTCCGGCGGGTCGATCAGCCGCACGTACCAGGCCGGCACGCGCCCCGGGAAGAGCGTATCGGCAAGGCCCGTGAAGATCTTCTCGCCAGCCTGCATGTCTGATCTGTCGCTGCTCAGCTGGTTCACAAGCACGACCAGGGTAGCGTCCGCGCAGGGCAGGCACTTCATGTTGCTCTGGGTCGAGCTACGGCCGACGGCCGATGGGGAGTACGCCCGCCTTTCACCCGACGCGAGGACGGCCGTGCCGGCGCTGTTCCATGAGCTCGGTGTTGAGCCACGCCGGCGAGGCGTCACCGCGGTTCGGGGGCGACCCGGCGTGCGGCGGGCGCGCGCGTTGGCGACTACAGAGTCCTCTTCAAGGTCGACGACGGACGGCGCCTGGTCGCGGTCTCAAGGCCGAGCTCGGACTGTAGCGCGCGCTTGGCCTACGTCGTCGACTTCAGCGACGCGGCCGAGCGCGCCGCGTCTTCGGCGCGGACCACCTGCACCGCGCGAAGGCCGGTGACTACCGCGGCATCGTCTATCGCCATGCCGACAGGCTGCCGCCGGGCCGGGACTGAGGCGCTGCCGCCTGCGGGCGCGTCCGGGGACCCGCTTGCCCCGGGCGCTCTCCCTGATGATCGTCGCCAGTCGATCGGGATCCCAGACCTACCTGGCGAGAAGCAGGGAGAGCCGCTGTCTCATCTCCAGCGCAGACGCACCGAAGTCGGTGAGGCGCACGCCCTGCGTCGTGGCGGGCGCCTCGACCATCGTCGGGCCGTTGGTCCAGCGGCCCAAAGAGTCGGCGGCCGAAGCCGCCGGCGCCCTCAGTGCGAGCTGATGAACGCGGTGATCCAGGTCGTGGGCGGCCGGTCGCGGTCGGTGGGGTTGATGGCCACCACCTCGGCGTAGTGCCCGATGTACTCCGCCAGCGCCGGTTCCTCGGCGGCCAGCTGGGTCGCCTTCTGCCATGTGGCGTCGCTGTAGTCTGAGCGCACCAGCTTGCGGAACCTGGCGCTGACCCCGACCTCGCGGGCTCGGGCGGCGAAATGCCTGCCGTCGGCTTCGAACCCGGGCATGTCGGCTGCCGTGGTGATGACCAGGAACGGCGGCCGGCCCGCCTTCATCTGTACCGCGGGAGAGGCCGGGTCGAGCACCGCGCGCTTCCAGGAGCCGAAGGCGTTGGCGAGGATCGCCTTGTACATCAGCGTCTCTTTGGCGGACAGCCCCAGCGGGTTCTGCGGGAACGCGGCCAGGTCGTACAGTCTGTACGCTCCGCTCATGGCCACCACACCGCGGAAATTCGAGAGGGTCAGCCCGGCCTGGGTGAGGTAGGTCCTGTCGGCGACCAGCAGCGAGACCAGGTGCGCCCCGGCCGACTGGCCAAACAGGAACATCCTGGCATGATCGCCACCGTAGCCGGCGATGTTGTCCCGCACCCAGCGGCAGGCCGCGGCCACATCGTTGACGTGGTCGGGGTGCACCGCGTTGCCGTCCTCGTCGTTCGACAGGCGGTAGTTGACGGTCACGACGACGTATCCGTTGTAGCCGGCCAGCGTCTGGGCCATCTCGCCGTACTTGCTCTTGTCGCCCTGGCGCCAGGCTCCTCCGGGCACGAACACCACGACCGGGGCCGCCCTGGCGTTCTGCGGCGCGTAGATGTCGAGGGTGTGCCTGGCGAGGGTGTCTCCGGCGATGTAGTAGGCGTTGGTGGTGGTCGTGATCGGTGCGGGCATGTTACCGCGCGGTTGATGCAGGACCCGCGTCACGAATGGATCCCACGTCGTGGCGAAGCCCTGCGGGCCGGCCGGGAGCTCGTTGTGCGCGGCGCTGTTCAGGTTGGCCGTATGGGGGGCGGCGAAGTCGCGGGGGCTCCTCTCGCAGGTGATGTTGTGGCCGGCGGCGAGAGGCGCGAGAGCGCCGCTCGCCGCACACACGGTGAGAAGCAGCGCTGTGAGGAAGGCGCAGCGAACGGCCTTCGCAGGGCTGGAAATGACGCGGCGTGCGGTCATGGCGACCCTCCTGATCACACAACGGTTCGGCGTGCCTCGAGTATACGCCGCGGTAACGGCGCGGGGATCGGGGGCGCAAGCGGGCAGCGACCAGGGGCGCAAGCGGGCAGCGAGCGGCGGTCGAGGAGGCTCAGCGACCGATATCCTCGTTCCAGAGCTCAGGATTCGGCGCGATGAGCCACGTCGTCGGTTGACGAGAGCGGTGAGCAGGGATGGCCCGGCGGCACGCGGGAATGCGCGGAATGCAGGCTTGTGGGCGGGTCGCGCGGGGTTGAGGAGAGCGAAGCGGTGGAAGGGGAGTGGGGGTTGGGGTAGTCGGCCGGCTCTGCCTGCGCTACGCGGCCCGCCGACCACCGCAGGTGGAGGGGCTGGTGCATGGCAACCTGTGGCGGCCGCGAGGAGCGGTCCCTCGGCCTCGAGGTCGAGGCCCGGCGGGCAGCGGGCGGCCGCGGCGGCATGTCGCGAATCGGTAAGCATGACCATCCCCTTCCGTCCCGTTGCGCGATCAGCCTCCGGATCGACGAGCGGCGAGAAGGCGGACATGGCGCGCCGGGGTCGCCGCGGCCGTGGGAGCCGCCGCGGCGGGGTAGTACTGTGAGGGAAGATAAGGAATTCCGGCGAATCCTTATCTTCCCTCCGGCGATCGAGCCTGCGAACGGCCGTACGCGACCCGACAGTTAGGGAATCCTTATCTTCCCTTTACGTACTACCCCGCGCCGCGGCCGCCGGGTCGCCGCGGCCGCCGGGTCGCCGCGGCCGCCGGGTCGCCGCGGCCGCCGGGAGCGGCCGCCCTCGCGGCCGCCGGGTCGCCGCGGCCGCCGGGAGCGCTGCCAGCGGTGCATCCGCCGGGCGCCCCATTCGTGGCTCACCGGCGCCTGAGCGACGGGGGTGGTCATGTCGGTCAGAAGAGGTGGGTCTTATCGGACTCGCACTACCCCGCCGGGCGGCCGCGACGGCCGTGCCGCACGAAGTCCACGTGCATGACGTGGATCCGGGCGGCATCGTCTGGCCCGGCACAGCCTCAGCCACGGCTCATGCCTGTGTCGATGCCGTTTGATCTACGGGTGACAAACGCACCTCGACACGCGCCCCGAGCGCTGCGGCGACTTTGCTGAGGAAGGAGAGGCTCGGCAACGTGGCGCCGCGCTCAAGACGGGCGATACTCGATTGCCTGGTGCCTACCAGCTCGGCGAGCTGTTTTTGCGTCAAGCCGCGCCGGATGCGCAGGCGGGCTACCTGGTAGGCCGGCTCGCGCGCAGCCAACGCCGTGACGAATCCGGGATCCAGCAGTCGTTCGGCTTCCCATTCTTCGAGTGGCACAAATCGCTCATCCATCATCGAGCCCTCCAGTCGACACTACAGTCGAGCGACGCTCTGCGAGAGCCAGCTCCTGTGGGGGCGCCTCCGCAATTCCCACAATTTGCCGTTGACGTGCCTGGCGTGAGGCATTCCCAATGAGACGCCAAATTCCCGGAGCAGGCGATAAGCCTCCTCGGCAGCAGCCTGCTCTGCGACGGGGAGCGCATTCAGGTAGTCGGTGATCGGGCTCCGTCCGCGGTTGTCCTTGTAGAAGACGATGCGCCACGGCGGCGGCTGATCCGGTAGCGGCTTGCCGCGATTATCACATTCTTGTTATGCGGTGTCAAGCGCGCGGCGGCGGCGGACGGCGGCTCTGCGCAGTCCAGCGCGGCTCGCCGGCCGTCCGCCGCAAAGCCGCGGCGGACGGCGGCTTCGCGCTGCTCACCGCCGCCGCAACCAGATCCCGCCGCTGGGGTAGCGCCCCTCGAGGACCAGTGGCATGTGCGCGGCGAACCACTCGCGGTGAAAGCGCTCGAGGAAGGTGTTGAACAACACGATCTCGTAGGCGGCGCTGGACTGCAGCAGGGCGCGCAGCGCGTAGGCCTCGTTGACGGCGCAGCCGGTGGCGAGCCAGCTCAGCGGGTACTCGAAGGGGTAGAAGACGTCGTGCACGTGCACGTGGACGCCTGCCGCCAGGCGCGGGAGGACTTCGTCGAAGAGGTGCTGCACGTCGGAGCCGGCCTTGACCACGTGGCTGCTGTCGACGAAGAGGATGTCGCCGGAGCGCAGCTCCTCGAAGACCGCGAGGGGCACGTCCTGGACGGGGCGCGCGACGAGGCGGCCCTCCAGCTCCGCAGCCGGGATCAGTGCGCGAAGCCTCTCAGGGTACGGTTCGATGAACGTGAAGCGGGTCTGCCCGCCGAGAAAGAGCTCGTCGATGTCGAGGGCCAGCGCCGAGCTGTAGCCCGCGCCCACCTCGACGACGCGGCGCGGCCGCAGGTGGCGGAGCACCAGCGCGTAGCCGATGGCGTCCGCGTAGGTGAAGTAGAGGTTGTCGTAGTGGTAGCGGTGGGCGCCTGGCTCGGCGCGGAACGGGAGGTCGCCGTACAGCGGCAGCAGGCGCCGCAGGAGGTCGAGCTGCTCGGCTTCACGCAGGTCGATGCCGGGCAGGGTGCGGCCCGCGGCCTCCGCGCGGCGCAGGGCGCGGGCCACGTCGTCGGAGGAGGGAATGGGGGAGTAGGGGTGACCCGGAGGCACGTGCAGCGTGCGCGGGTCGCGGACGATGCGTTCGGCGAGGGCGCGCCGGAAGCGCTCGTCCGCCATCGGGTTCTCGCTCACGACGGCCTCCGGCGCCGGCGAGTCACGAGAGCGGACGGACGGGCGCGGCCGGCGAGCACGCGCGGCGCCACGTGGCGCAGCGTCCCCGGGCCCGTGTGGACGCGCGCCGTCAGCCGCGCCGGCAGGGCGTACCAGACGAGCGCGAACAGCTCGGCGGCGAAGCGCGCCCGGTACAGGGCCGCGTCACGGGTCTCCGGCGTGGACGCCGGCGCCGAGACGGCGACGCGGAGCCCCTGCCGGCGCGCCTCCGCGCGGATGCGCAGCGCGTGGTACGGCGACGACACCGCGACGTAGCGTCGGTCCCCGAGTCGGGCCAGCGTGCGCAGCTGCAGGCGCGTGTTGTCGCCGGGCCTTGCGGGGGCCACGGCCTGTTCGGGCACCCCGTGGGCGACGAGGTACTCGGCCATGGACTCCACCTCGTCGATGTCGCCGGTGATGCCGCCGCCGACCATGATGAGCGGCGCCACGCCCATCCGCCACAGCGTCAGGGCGTGGTCGAGTCGCGCCCGCAGCTCCGGGCTTGGCCCGCTCTCGTACACGGCGGCGCCGAAGACCACGAGGGCGTCCGCGGGCGGCCGTGCGGCCGGGCCTCCCGAGAAGAGGTCCGTCGCGTCGCGCAGCGGCGCCGACGCGGCGCGCTCGGCGCGGCGCACGAGGAGGGCGAGAACGCTCGCCCCTGCCGCCGCGCCCGCGATGAGCACTACCGCGGCCACGAGGATGCCCGCCGCCGCGCGCCTCACGCCAGGCTCCGGGTGCGGCGCACCGCCAGGCCCCACGCCTGCAGCAGGCCGCGTGTGCAGACGCCCATCTCGTAGCCGCTGACGAGCGTGTCGTGCTGCTCCTCGGTCAGAAAGGCGAGCGCGAGCGTCCCGCCGTCGCACTCGAGCACCGCGGCGTCGTGGGCCACTCCGAACAGCGAGCCGGTCTTGTGCGCGACGCGCACATCGAGGTCGTTCGCTCCCAGAGGGATCCGGGAGTTGTACACGGTATGACGCAGGGCGTGCGCCGTGAGCGGGTAGCGGGCGGCATCCTGTGAAGCGGCGATCAGGCGCAGCGCGTCACGGGCCGTGGTGAGGCCGACGAGCGGACCGCCCACCTGTTCGCGGTCCTCGTTCACCGTGGTCGCGGCGCAGCCGAGATCGGCGACGACGTCGCGCACCGCGGCGACGCCCACGGCGTCGAGCAGCCATGTCGCGCAGGCGCGGTCGCTGAGGGCGAGGCAGAGGCCGAGCACCTCCGCGGCGGTCAGGAGCAGGCCGGGGCGCAGCACGCGCAGCGGTTCGGGGCCCCGGCCGCCCACGTCCAGCAGTTCCACCGCGACCGTCGCCTCCGCGTCGAGGCCGCCGGCCGCGAAGGCGCGCTCCGCGGCCATCGCCAGCGGCGCCTTGAGCAGGCTTGCGGCGGGGTGGGGCTCGTCGGCCGCGACGCCGCCTTCCCAGACCGCGTCCGGCGTCTCGACGCGGGCCAGGACCGAGCGCCCGGGTTCGCGCGCGAAGGCGCGCAGCAGCCGGGCCGATTCGTCGCGGGGGTCCGCGTGCCTGGCAGACGAGTGGCCGGGATCCGCGGCCACGTCAGACCTCCTGCCGCCGGGCCAGGCGGGCGAAGTGACCGCCGGCGGCGAGCAGCTCCGCCGGAGTGCCCTCCTCCGCGATACCTCCGTCGGCGACGACCACGATCCTGTCGGCGTCGCGCACGGTGCTCATGCGGTGCGCGACGACCACCCGGGTTCCCGGGTACGACATCACGGTACGCATGACCACAGCCTGCGTCAGGTTGTCCAGGGCGCTGGTGGCCTCGTCCAGCAGGAGGATGCGCGGCCGGCCGGCCAGGGCGCCGGCGATCATCAGGCGCTGGCGCTGGCCGCCGCTGAGCGCCAGTCCGTGGTCGCCGACCGGAGTGTGGAGCAGCTGGGGCATGATCCGCACGTCATCGCCGAGCCCGGCCTCCTCCAGAAGTGTCCAGACCTCGTCGTCGTCCATCCGCCGTGGGCCGGTGACGCACTCGCGCACCGTGGCCCCCAGCGGGCGCGACGACTGGAGCACGACGCCGAGCTGCCGCCGGACCGCCGCCGGGTCGAGGCCGGCGAGGTCGCGGCCGTCGTAGGTGACCGAGCCCTCCCACGGGTCCTCGAAGCCGAGCAGGAGCCGCAGCACCGTGGACTTGCCGCCGCCCGACGGTCCGACGACGGCGACGAACTCGCCGGGCTCGACGGATAAGCTCAGCCCGTCAAGCAGCGGCGGCTGGTCGGGCCGGTAGCCGAACACGACCTGCGACAGCGCCACGGCGCCGCTCAGACGTCCCGGCGGCACGGCCGCCGCGGCGCGCTCGCGCGGCTGGGCGGCCACCGGCTGCAGACGGCTGAGCACCGGCCCGAGCTCGGAGAGCGTGACAAGCTGGCTGCTCAGCGCCATCACCGCCAGCGCAAGCTGGGCGACGGCGGCGTACAGCGCGAGAAAGGCGCCCGGCGCGCTGGTGGAGCCGGGCTGCAGGCGCTCTCCGGGCAGCAGGATCACGGCGACGGTGAAGGCCACCACGACCATCGCCGGCGCCGCCACGTCCACGGGGCCGGTGAGGGATATGGCCCGCAGCCGGGAGCTCAGGGCGGTCGTGCTCTCCCCCTGGTCGGTCGCCCAGCGGGCCAGGGCGCGATCCTCAGCGCCGGTGACGCGCCACGACACCAGGGAGCCCAGCAAGCTCAGCAGGGTCGCGTCGCTGTGGCTGCGCGCCTCGAGCAGCCGCGGCAGCAGGGCGCGCGCCCGTAGCTGGACGCCGACGGATGCGCCGAGGGCGATCGCGGTGGCCGCGGCGCTGACGAGTCCGATGCGGGCGTCCGCGGCGATGAGATAGACGAGGTTGACGAGGCCGAACGCCGCCGTGACCAGCGCGGCGAGCACGGAATCGTCCACCTGCTGACGGGCGGCGTCCACAGAGAGCGCGCGGTTCATCACGTCGCCCGTCGAGCGCGCGCGGAAGAACGTCGCCGGCAGCCGCAGGAGGTGGGCGATCACGGCGGGCGCGAGGACCGCGTCGCCGCGGTCGCGGATGCGCACCACCAGCAGGCCGCGGGCGAGCAACAGCACGCCCACCCCCGCGTTGCCGATGGCGAAGGCGACGAGGATGGCGACGATGCGTTCGACGTCGCCGTTGGGCACCGCGGACTCGAAGATGGCTCCGGTGGCCAGGGGGAGCAGCAGCCCGGCGAACCCGCCCACCACGCCCAGGATGAGCAGCAGCCACAGGTCGGACCAGCGGCCGCCCAGCGACCAGGCGACCAGGCGCCACCAGCGAGTGTCCGCGGGGAGGTCGCGGGCGAGCGCGAGCGCCTGCCCGTCGAGGTCGCGCGCGGACTGCCGCCCGAGTCGGCGGACGTGCCGGGTGACGGCCTCCACGATCTGGTTGCCGCCCGGGCCCGGGACCACAGCCGCCGGGCCGCTCGAGGTGCGGACCAGCAGCGGGCCGGTCACCGCCTTCCACCAGCGGCCCGTGAGGGCGACGCCCCAGGCCATCAGCCCGGAGGCGGCGATGACCGCGTCCTCCGGTCCCAGCCCGGCCTCGACCTCGGGGTCTGCCGCGCGGGCCACGCCGCCGGTCGCCGCGGCCGCGAGAGCCACGGCGTCGAGCACGGGATCGGCGCGCCGCGGGATGTCGACGGCGCCCCTGTCGCGGTCTCGGGAGAGCCTGTCGACCGCATCGTCGAGGGCGTGCCGCGTGTCAGCCATGCGTCAGCTCTGCGAAGCGGCCGTACATCTTGAGCTCCTCGTAGGTGCCCTGCTGCACGATCCGGCCGCCGTCGAGGACGAGGATCGAGTCGGCGTCCCGCACGGTGCTCAGGCGGTGCGCGACGACCAGAGTGGTGCAGTCCCGGCGGCGCAGGTTCTGTTCCACCTCGGCCTCCACCACCGGGTCCAGGGCGCTCGTGGCCTCGTCCAGTACGAGGAGGCGCGGGCGGCGGCACAGGCCGCGGGCGATGGCGAGGCGCTGCAGCTCGCCGCCGCTGAAGCCGTCGCTGGAACCGGTCACTTCCTCGTTCAGGCCGAGCGGGCGCGCGACGACCGCGTCCTCGATGCAGGCGTCGCGGAGGGCGGCGAGGATCTCCTCCGCGGGCACGCCGTCGTCGAAGAGGGTGATGTTGTCGCGGATCGTACCGGGCACCAGCACAGGCGTCTGCGGGACATACGCGAGAGCCCCCGTACGGGCATCGCGCGGCAGCTCGAGACGCGGGACGCCGTCAAGCTGCACCTGCCCGGACCACGGCTGCAGCTCGCCGATCACCAGACGCACGAGCGTCGACTTGCCGCTGCCGCTGCCGCCCACGAGGGCGACCCGGCTGCCGGCCGGCACGTCGAGGTCGACGCCCTGCAGGAGCGGCGCAGCCTCGCGGTCGTACCCGAAGGTGACGGCGCGAAGGCTCACGGCGACGGGACCATCGTCCGGCGCCGTGACGGGCGCGGCGCCGGCGACCGGGAGCACTTCCACGTCGACGGGCAGGTCGCGCACCACGGCCACCTGGCGCTCGACGCTCGTGACCGCGCTCAGCAGCACGCCGATCCAGACAAGCTGGCCGGCCGGGATCAGCACCTGCAGCAGCAGGGCCTGGGAGGCGACGAGGGTCCCCAGCGACAGTTGACCGGCGAGGACGAGCCACACCCCGACGGCGAGGACGACGCCCAGGCCGAGGCTCGGCGTCAGCGGCCCCACCGTCCCCAGGCGCTGCCCGCTGACCCCGAGGTCGGAGACCGCCCCTGCGACCACGTCACGCGAGCGGCTCCAGCGATCGAAGAGCCACTGTTCGGCGGCGCCGGCCTTGACCGTCTCGATGCTGGCTACGATCTCGCTGGTGAGGGCCGACTGGCCGACGCGCCGGCGGTCGGCCTCCTGCTGGCGCTGCGCGCGCGTGCGCAGGAGGCGCGCCGAGATGCCCATCGACACCACGACCACCGCGAGGGCGGTCGCCCCCAGGCGCACGTCGAGGGCGAGCAGGGCGACGCTGAACACCACCACCGTGAGGATGCTCACCATCGCGAGAGGGACGAGCATGCCCGCCTGGAACGTCGAACGCTGGATCGCCGCTCCGCGGGCCGTGACGTCGCCCACGCCGAGGTCGTCGACGTCCGGGATGGGGATGCGCAGGGCGTGCCAGACGAAGGCCGTGGAGCGCGTGGCGCTCAGGCGCACGGCGAAGCGCGTGAGGACGCGGTACTGCAGCCAGCTCAGGACGCCGGAGAGGAGCGCCGCGGCCGTCAGGCCGATGACGATCGGCAGCGCCCACCCGGTCGCGCCGGCGATGAGGTACTGGTCGAGGAAGGTCTTGATGAGCAGCGGGACGGCCAGGCCGGGGACGAGAGCGACGATCCCGGCGACGCCGACGAAGACGAACGCGGAGGGCCCCGAACGGACGAGCCCGTGCAGGATAGCGCCGTTGCCGGGCCCGGACCTCACTTCAGGATGTACTGCAGGGGCGCCGACTCCGAGACGATCACGGCGACCTCCGTCAGCGTGCCCAGCGAGACCGCCGTCGGGGGCCCGTCACCCGTGGTCCAGCGGTAGCCGGTGGGGGTCGTGGCGTCGCGATCCAGCGACACGGTGACCTCGAGGACAGGACCACCGGTGAGGAAGTAGTCGGCGAGGCTCAGGTTGCCTCCCACGATCAGCGTGACGCGTTCGGGCGGGACGGGGACGGGGGACACGGCGTCCACGCGTCCCATGAGCGTGCCGAACTGCGAACGCGGCGCCGACGCCAGGCTGATGCGCGCCGGCATGTTGGGCGCGATGCGCTTGCCCGGGCCGGCCGGGACAAAGGCCACCACGACCGCTCTGGAGCCGCTGGGCGCCACAGTCAGCAGCGCGGTGCCCCGGTCGGTCACCCCGCCGGCGCGCACGAGCACCGTGGCGATCGTGCCCGCCAGCGGGCTCGTGACCGTGACGGACTTCCCCTCGACGGTCCGGATGCGCGCGACGACGGCTTCGGCATCCACGAAGTCTCCCGGCAGCACGTCGACGCTTTCGACGGTGCCCTGCAGCTCGGCGCCCACCTCCACGAACCCCTCCGCGGGGACGACCATCCCCGGGCCGGTGACGGCGTCGGGCGTGCGACCGTAGACCGCCCACGCGATCCCCGCGGCCACCAGAAGCACGAGCGCGAACAGGATCAGCCACGAGGGCCGGTCGGTGATGGGGAGCCTGCCGGCCACCTCCGCGCTCGGGTCGCGCGGCGCGCTGGGGTCGCGCGGCGCGCTGGGGTCGCGCGGCGCGCTGGGGTCGCGCGGCGCGCTCGGGTCGCGCGGCGCGCTCGGGTCGCGCTCGTCGCGCGCGCCGCTCTCGTTCATCCTCCGAGCCTCCGATGGTCGCGCCCCGCCGGCCGCCGGACGCCGGCCCCGTCGCCGGTAGTCTATGCCGTACGCGGGGCCGGGGTACAGGCTCGCACCGCGGTCCGCCCCGGCCGCCCGCCCGGCGACGCGGGCGAGGCCGTGCCGCGGGTCACGAGAAGAAGCGCCGGTAGTCATCGTGGGACCCCACCCAGAACCATGGGACCGTGTCATTCTCGAGAATGCCGAGGGCGCGATACCCTGGAGAGATCTTCACCGAGCAGATGTCCTGCTCGCGGTTGACGCACTTGAAGCGCAGGAGGGGTGGAAGGGCTGGAGCCGGTCGGAGTCGAGCGGCGCCGCCTGTCCGGCGGCCATCTCCTGTCTGGCCTTGCGCGCCGCCTCGACCAGGAACCTGGAGACCGACCGGGCTCTTCTTCCGGAATGCCACGCGATGCGGACTCCGGCGAGGCTGCGCGCCGCCGCCGGAGCCGCGACCGCAGCGCCTTGAGCGGCACGGCGGCGGCGTCGTGCGCCTGCGCCGCGAACCGCGTCGGCGGCCGGCCGAGCTGCCGCTCGCAGCCTGGCGTGGGACAGGGCGCGGCGAAGGCGCCGACGCGCAGCGGCTTGTCGATGCTTGCCATGCGGCCCGCGGGGTGTCCCGAGAAGGATGTATAATGTACGCCGACTCATCAACCC
>Ga0194044_10001308_pt1 | contig 12656 bp, 16 predicted proteins | sample JunL4417m_MetaG_FD_155460 | JGI IMG/M metagenome (GOLD analysis project Ga0194044, IMG submission 155460) | Anoxic zone freshwater microbial communities from boreal shield lake in IISD Experimental Lakes Area, Ontario, Canada - Jun2016-L442-17m | ecosystem: Environmental > Aquatic > Freshwater...
CTCCCACCCTCCCCAATACACTGTTTCTATATAATGTTTTTTAGCCACTTACCTACGCGGGAGGCTTCCCCGGGAGGGTTGCGGGAGGCTTTGAACCCTCCCGCAACATTTCAAACACTTGTCCAGCTGTTAAAACAAAAATTTGGGGAGGGTTCAACCCTCCCCAAACCCTCCCGGCCTTTTTTAAAAAGCCTCCCCTGCCCTTTTAATTAAGTAGACGACGCTGATTTTACCCTTAGAATTGTCAAAACGGCGCATATCTCTAAGCACTTTTAGCTTCTTAAATGCATACCCAAAAACAGCGTTTGGTTGGCTTCCAAAATAGTATCCATTTCCGTCTCCCTGAGCTGCAAAATATTCAGTCACTTCCTCCACAACGTTACTAACCGCCACCCACTGCCCACCCTTCTCTTCATTAGGGAAAGAATACAGCTCAAGCAGTGCCGCTGGGATGGGGTCATGTTCTTTTTCGTACTTTTGATTCGCCCTCAGTACCCCCACTGGATAGGTAAGCCCTTTGGTTATCACCTTTAGGTAGGCACGCTGCGCCCACCGCAGTACTCCAGGCGCTTCCTCAGCTATCATCTGCTCTAGTTCAATCTTCTTTTCAGTCGAATCGGTGAACGTCGTGTTACACGGTATGAAGCACAACCTCCTAAAAATGCCTAGGTTGTTGTTTTCAGGCTTGGGGGCTACATTCATACCAATATGAAATTTAGCGCGATTAGGCTCGGTAGAACGCTCTTTAAACAGTGCCCTACTGAGCAGGCTCTCATCCGTTAAGTCTTTAACAAACCCTTCGTTCCACGTACCGCTGGCGCTGAAATCATCGAGGATGCCTAGTCTTTTACCTCCTCGTAACTCGGTATTGATACGGACCATCTTCTCGCTGGAATCATTTTTACCGATAGTTAAGTCATTAGGAGATATTTTTGCCCAATAAGAGCCTGTAATGCGCTTGAGCATGTTCAAAAGTGTGCTTTTTCCATTGCACCCGTCTCCTAAATAGCAAAATATCTTGTTTATCTTAATCTCCCCGCTGAGACTGTAGGCAAATACTTCACGTATAAACTCAACCATGAGCTGCGGATCTTTCTCAGAGGAGAAGACTTCCGATAGAAACTTTAACCAACGAGGACATGAGGCATACTCGTTCCACTGGACACCACCTTTATGGATACACCTATCATCTCGTACTACTTCCCGCAAAACTCCAGTTTTTAAGTTCAAAAGACCATTAGTGCACCTAAACATCCCTACTTGCCACTCAAAATCTTTAAACTCCAGCCGCTTAATAGAACTAGAGTTCATAACTCCATGACTAATTGCGTTGATTAGTCCTAACTTAAACATTCCACGTATGGCTTTTCCAAGTTTACCTTTATCCTCCTCACCTTCATCATCTACAAATCCATCACGCCATTCAGGTTCACAGATCACATCAATAATTACAGAGATGGCAAAGTCTTTGACAATCTCAAATTTTTCCCCGTTCTGAGACTCCCATTCAACCGCTGCTTGGTTGAATACCAAAAAGTCACCCTTCAAACGGGCCATAGAGCCACCAAACTTCTGAATTGAGCGCTGTTCGAGCGCTGATTCACTGTACCTATCAATAGAAAGCAAGCCCTGCTTGAAGTCATACGGCTCAGTGGGGCCTAACTTAGAGTTATCAACACCGAGTTCATTTAGAATCCTTCGTTTCTCCTCCTCGTGTTCAGCTTCTTCTTTCTTTTGATAACCAATGCAGTCACGCGCTGCTTTACAAACTTCATCGTACCTATCCCCACCAACCCAAAACCTTGTTGGTTCATCAAAAGTCACAGCTACAACTTTCCCTATCTCATCAACAATCGTCTCATACTCCATTCCCTTCCCACTGAACCTTCTGGCCAAAGAGACAAGCATCTGATGCCTCTCACCCTTCCCTACTCGTCCTTCACCTCTTGAGAGGGCATCTAAAAGCTTGCCCTTCTCGTGTTCGCTGTCCTTGCTGCCCTTCTCGTGTTCGCTGTCCTTGCTGCCCTTCTCGAAATCCAATCGCTTCTCGAAATCGAAACCATCCAACATCTTTACGAGATCATTGATAGAAACTTTCTTCCCAACCTCACCGATAACGGAACTTAAAAAGGGTTCCTTCTTGTGGTGCACTGTTCCTGGACATCTAAAAACCTGTGGTGCTTTGCACACGCTGGTATCTCCACCGAGTCTTTCCGTCAGTGCCCTACTAATAAGCGCGTACTCTTTAGTGGTCAGGTATTCTACGAATCCAGTTTCTGCCACGCACCTTCTCATGTCAGATAAACTACGGCAGCCCTGTGAGGCGGCGGTTCCGTTCTCGTGCACGAACACTATCTCCTCACTCAAACGCCAGATACACTGGTATTTACCAGGCGACGTATTGACTACGGCTGTGGGAGGGATACCCAAAGCGAGTACGGGTTCTAGTGGCGCACCGTCTAGGTCAACGATGAGAGCACGGATGTGGGTGATGGCTTTGCCACTCTCATCATCTCCACCAACGACTAATACCTGTGGCTGGTAGTACACCGCATATCCTTGGTCGTTGTAGTTTTTAGCCTTCTCACATCGTACACCTAACGCCTCAGCCCCACTGGGAAGCTGCACCACACGCGCAATTACCTTCTCATGCGCGAGCCTCTTACACTCCGCTGACTCAGGTATAAGCCGAAGTGAAACATCCTCACTCCCTAATACTGTTTGACTAAAAGCGAGAAAATTTGCTATAGTATTCATTATGATGATATTCCTCTGAATTAAAGTTTAGTACCTTTGATTTAGGGGTCCTGTTTTGGTTATCCCCTGATCTATCAGCTAGACAGGGGATTTTTATTTGCTCAACACACCGAGACGAATCATCTCTAACCCGTTTCTCTCGTCACTGAACTTCTTTAGACCTTCCCTAAAACATGCGCGTAGAATCTGTGATTCGCACACTCCATAGTGCTGAGAGAGCTTTAGGATCTCCAGCGCTTCTAGGGGATTCATAACGCAAGCTTGCATGGGTTTTTGACGAGTGGATTTTTCTTTTTTCATATACTACTTTTATTTATTGATTTAATTTTAATGATGTGCTAACGTCCAATAATACCGCAAAGAACGCACCATCGCAATAGGAAATGCAAAATGTGCCAATTAAAATATCCTCCTCACCTCAAGCTCTACCCTTTCCAGATAGAAACCGTTCAGAGAACCTTGTCCTTCATGGCTAAAAACAAGAGCCATGCATGTTATTGTGCTAACGAGATGGGATTGGGAAAATCTATAACGTCTCTTGTTACAGCTAACACACTTGGAAGTAAACGAATACTAATTATTTGCCCCGCTGTGATGCGGCTCGTGTGGAAGTCAGAGATTAGTGTGTGGTGTGAACCTGACTCATCAGTTCAAGTTATAGAGACGGCGGCAGATGTATTTGGCGTGTATTGTGCACGATACACAGTTATCTCCTACTCGCTCCTGATAAACAAACAAGTTTTAAAAGAGCTGTGCAGCTATGATTACGACTTACTTATTCTAGATGAAGCGCACGCTATTAAGAGTAAGCGAAGTAAACGTTCTCGTGCAGTGATTGCTGATATCTGGCCTAAGTGTGCTTGTAGGCTCCTGCTCTCTGGTACGCCGATGACTAATTCTTCTGTTGACTTATGGATACCTTTTCATAATATAATGCCTGAGAAGTTCCCAACGTTTGCAGCGTTCACTGAACGTTACTCGTTCATGCGAATTACTCAATGGGGGGTAGATTTTTACGGACTTAAGAATGCAGAGGAACTTTCTAAAATTATTAGAGAGGGCTTTTACATTAGGTATAGAAAGCAAGATGTGCTTCCTGAGTTACCTCCTAAAGTATGGCAGAAGATACCTTTGCCAGCGGAGTACTCTGTTAAAGTTTCAGCAGCGCAAGCTGAAAAGCTTTACAGAGAAAGTCAGTCTATTCTTGATATGATGTTTAACAACAAAGGAATAGTAGTACCTCCTAGTTTAGCAGAGCATCGTAAGTTACAAGGAGAAATGAAAGTTCCGGCAGTTGTAGATTTCTGTAAGGAGCTTCTTGAGCAGGAAATTCCTATTGTAGTATTCGGCTATCACAAGTCTGTAATGTCCTCTTTAAAAGAGGCGTTAAAGGAGTTTAATCCAGTGTGTATAACTGGAGAAACACCTAGCGCGGAACGTATGCAAGCTATTAATGATTTCCAAGAAGGAAAAACTAATTGCTTTCTTGGTAACATCGTAGCTTCAGGGGTGGGCTGTACACTTACTCGTAGCACAACAGTTATATTTGCAGAGATGTCCTGGTCGGCAGCAGAAAATGATCAGGCGGCGTGCAGATGCCATAGGATCGGCACCAAAGGTCAAGTAAATATTCATTGGTTTGTTGTGCAATCAAGTATAGACGAAACTATTTTAGAAGCAGTAATACGAAAAACTAAAGATTTTGGAGCTGTTTGTGACGCACCAAGTAACTAATTTAATATGCAAAAAGTTTAATCGTTTAACCGTTGTATCTGGCCCTATTAAAGGCAGAGACGGCAGAAATGCGTGGAAATGCCAATGTATTTGTGGGAAAGAAAAAGTAATACGTGAGTACTGCTTACTGTCAAAGCATACACAATCATGCGGATGCTTTAATAGAGAAAGAGTAGTTGCTTCTATTATAAAAGCGCATTTAACGCACGGCAAAACTAAGTCCTCAGAGTTCTTATGTTGGGGAGCTATGCTGGCTCGTTGCTACAACTCCAAGCACAAAGCTTTTAAGAACTATGGAGGTAGAGGAATTAAAGTATGTAAAGAATGGAAAAACAGTTTCTCTACTTTTTATAAGGATATGGGAAATAGACCTAAAGGACTTGAGCTTGACAGAATAGATAATAGTAAAAGTTATTCGTTAAGTAACTGCCGATGGACTACACGAAAAGAGCAAGCAAGCAATCGTAGAACAAATACTTTTTATACTCTTCAAGGAGAGACTCATACGCTATCTCAGTGGGCTGAGCTATTAGGAGTTAAAAAATGTACACTTTGGAGAAGAATAAAAAGACTTAACTGGCCTATAGAGAAAGCTCTGTCACGCGCTAAAGATTTTAAGAAATTGTTAGATTAAACCAAATAGGAATCACATGAAAATTCACGCACACCTCCTCATAGAAGCTATCCAGCACTCGGTACACATCAGACCTACGGTGTATCTGTCTGAAGTAGGAGCCATATACAAAGACCCTGATTACGGGGGTAAGATTGTAAACTTTATTAAGAACAGTCATAAGTTTTACTGTGGCGAGATGGAGGCTATTCCCCCGCTAGACCTAGAGAAAATGGAACCTCTGGCGTTTAACCTGCCATTTGATAACTGCTACTTCGAGATGACTCTTAAAGATGAGTGCACAGTAGTGTTCTTAACTAAGAAAATAGAAAACGCTACTGAAGTACAGATATACGCATATAGAAAAGGTGAGTCACTGACTCAGTGGCTACATTTTCCGTATATCTGCACACTAGAGAGTGATTCTAAAACGTTAAGTGTTGCCATAGACAAGACCTTCCTCATGCTCTCTATCTCAAAAGAGAAAGTGGTGATGGACAAGTTCAAAGATATTTTTAAGAAACTAGAGAACCCTCAGTTTGAGGAGTTATTTGAGTCGAGAGGATTTTCCAAGGAGAATATAACTAAGGAGCTGGAGAAATTTGTTGAGGAGCTGGCTGCTTTTCCCAATAAATTAACAGAAGGCAGAAGTGAGTGCGCCGAAGAGTTTTTAAAGCCGGTACTCATGGAGTTCTACGCTTTTTTGAGCATTTTAAACTGCTGCAACATAACTCGTGTGTTCAACGAACCTGATAGAGCACTCAATAAGGCTAAGATAAAGCGTAAACAGTGCCCTGAGTACCCGTTTCATACCATTAAAATTAAGGGTAGCAACGCGGTTAACATGTTCTCCTCCACGAGAATGATGACTGGTGAGAGAGCGGAGGCTAGGTTGCACTGGAGACGTGGACACATAAAACACAGGGCTACAGGAAACTTCTGGTGGAATCCTCATGTTGTAGGTAGTGGTGGTGAGAAAGTACTAACAGGAACTGTTAAGAACACGGAGTATGTGTATGAAAAAGATAACGCCTAAGCAAGTTTTACGCACGATTAAGAGAGCACAGCTAGGTGGCTTTGCGTCAGCCCCTTGGCAGATGCTACAGGTTACATCTGACTGCACACTGGCCCAGGCTATGAAATTGATTGATGATGTGCTGCACGCTGGCCTAATTAAGTTTACGCTCACCCCCAAAGGTGAGGCTTATATGGAGCAGAAATGAACGACATCGACCAATCAAGATTAGAAAAAGAGGCTTTTCGTTATGCAGTAGCAGTTAACGAGGAGCACAACTTAGCGTGTATACAGAATGCGTGGTCAGCGGCAGCGCTGTGGCTGCTGTGTGAGCTAGAGAAACAAAACCCTGATCCTGATTGTTTACGGGCATTGGGTAAGGCATGTGGATTTGAGGAAGACTAATATGGAAACGATTAAGATAATAATCACGGCTATCTTCATACTCGCGGGAGTTGTTGTCGGATTCATAGCATCACATATGATGCTGGGGCTGCTGTAAGGAGAGGGTATGACTACAGATAATATTGATCATTTACTCGCGGCCTTAACTTTTATAAATGCTATCTGGGCAATCGCTTGGGTATTAGTGAGAAAATTATGATTGCGATGAAAGGTAAAATAATTCAATTTCAGCTTGTGTCAGAGACAGAGAAGTTTTTTACAACTCTCTATGTACTTACGGACAAAGGAGTAATCTATCGTAAAATATGGACTGGTAAAGATGAACAAGAGCCGGAATGGTACGAGGAAGACCTATTAATAGGGTTAACACGATTTAAAGAGGACACCACCAAATGAGCACATCAAGCAAGATGGCGGAGGAGTGGGTACGAGAAATATGGGCGAATGAAGTTAAGGACGAGCAGAAAAACAAAGCTCCGTTTGGTCAAATTATATCCGTTAAAGATGCCTACCTTGCAGGCTTCGCCGCATGTGTGGAGGAGGCAAGACAGATAGGAGAGCACGACCCAGAAGATGCAGCGCCTTGGTGGCTAGAGAAGCTTGAAGCGCTACTTGCGGAGGACAAATGAGCACAACGAGATGTTGCGGAGGAGACTGGCAGAGCGGGCAATGTCCTGTCTGCGGTATAATATTTACCACTAGTCCAATAGCGCACCATCACGGCACCCCCGCCGAGGAGATAGCGCTGCTGAATGATAAGATTAAGGAGCTGGAGGCTGAGCTGACAGCAAATAGGGCTGATTACATGCAGCGCTTAGAGTTCACGACTAGGGACTTAGACAAGATCGCGGAGCTGGAGAATAGGCTAAACGAAATGATAGTGCGAGCAGTAACCAACCTCGACAAAGGAGCGCGGGAGATGGCGGAGATAATTTACAGAGATATTTATAATCTAAGCAGCGGGGATTATCAGTCCCATGTCGAAGCTAAATTGCAGCTTTGGAGGGAGCGTAAAAATAAGTAAAATAAAGCTTCCCTTCTCACAATCAAAATGATTATATAAGAAATATGACACACAACACAAGAAAACATGCTCGTTTAGGTGGCTCGACATCTTCTCGCTGGCTTAACTGTTATGGGTCTGTAGCTTTATGCGAACAGATGCCTCCTCAAATTGCGGGTGATGCAGCCCAGTGGGGTACTGCAGTACACGAGATAAGCGAGAGGGGTTTAAGGAGCTTTTTGGATTATAAGTTAACCGGTATCCCTTATAGCCCTGCTATATCGGCAGATGATGAGGCAACCGAGCTAGCTGAATCCTATGTGCAGTGTGTATGGGCTGATGTGCTGCATCAGTCTTTGACTGGTAAAGCATACGGTATTGAAGAGGAAGTGGTGCTGGATGAAAAACTTGGCATGTATGGCATCGTAGACTTCTGGTGTGTCCACATTGATGACAGAGGTAAAAGAGTACTAACAATTCTGGATCTTAAAACCGGATATCATTATGTTGATGTAGAGAAAAATGAACAGTTCCTTTTTTATGGTTTAGCTCTTAGACAAGAGTTACAAAATGGAGGTAAAAACTTTGATATACTTCGTACTTGCATTTTTCAGCCTCGTGCTACTCCTGGTCCTGCTTTTAGAGAAGCCTCGTATACCTCCAAACAACTAGAGACGTGGAAATCCAAGTTCCTCAAAGCAGCCAAAGAGATCTACACGGGCAGCACTAAATTTGTAGCTGGTGATCACTGCCAATGGTGTGCGGGTAAATCAGTGTGTCCAACCTACGCTAAATCTATATCTGATAACTCTTCTTTAGCCCTACTCGAACCCGATACGTTCCAGTTCCCTAAAGTGGACATGATACCTGATGAAGTACTGGCTAAGCTTTTAACTTATAAACCAAAATTGGAGGATTTTTTAGATGAACTTACCAAATACGCAATTAATAGAGCGCAAAATGGAACTCCTATCCCAGGCTTTAAAGTTGTCTCAGGCGCTACAAGGCGCACCTGGATCGAAAGCACAGAGAGTGTTGCTGAGAAGCTTATTGACGCGGGTATGCCTAATCCATGGGTTAGTAAACTAGTAACTATTACAGCAGCTGAGAAAGCTGTAGGTAAGGATGCACTAGCTGGTTGTACAACAACCACTAAGCCAAGTGTGGTGCTAGTTCCAGACAGTGACCCCAGACCTGCTTTAAGTGGCGCGAAGGAGCTTTTGAAATGAACAACAAAAGATATCTAGGCGACGGCGTTTACGTTTCGTATGACGGATACCACATAGTGCTGACCACTGAAGATGGAGTGAGTGTGCAGAATACGGTTTATTTAGATAGCGACGTAATGGTTGCTTTTAAAAACTATATAGACAACTTGTCATCGTTTATAGTGATGCATGTTGAGGAAGACCAATGAAAGATTTAAATGATCTGGTTGGTAGAAAGTTTGGTAGGCTGAGGTTACTGCGAGGGTATCGAAAACCCAGTTCAAGAGGGTGGGCAACCATATTCTATAAATGTGTTTGTACATGCGGAAATAAGATTGCTGCTGGTCGATACGATCTGATATCAGGTAATACTAAGTCCTGTGGATGTTATGCTAGAGAGAGGTCTAGAGTTTGTAATTATACGCACAAATTAAGTAAAACATCTGAGTACAGATGTTGGTCAGGAATGATCGATAGATGCTACAACAAAAATAGTAATCGTTATCATACATATGGTGCTCGCGGCATTACTGTTTGCCTTCGCTGGAAAAAGTTTGAAAACTTTATTAAGGATATGGGGGCGCGGCCATCTAAAGATCATAGTATTGATCGTGTGAATAACAATAAAAGTTACAGTTTAAAAAATTGTAAGTGGAGTACACGTTCCGAGCAAGCATGTAATAGAACCAATAATCGTACACTAACGTATAGACAACAAACTATGACCATAGCGGAGTGGAGTAGGTATACAGGTGTGGCTTATGGCACACTTTACGCTAGATTTAATATACTTAAATGGTCCATTAAAAATGTTATAGAAGCCCCTATACGGAAAAGATTTGCCAAAAAAGCAAAAGTACAGTGTGTAAATCTAAATTCTTAGACTAACACTAAGTACTAATATAAAAAGGAAAATAAAATGGAAACAAAAGAAAAGTTTTTTATAAATAAGTTTGGAAATTGCTTTGGACCAATGATCGGTACTCCAATAGCCCGTTTGCAGTTTGTAAACTTAGTTAACCCAAATGCTAAATTCCAACCATCTAAATATGGGTGTACTTTATTGTTTGATAAGAGTGACCCATCGGTCAAAGTTGGGCTTAATAAGATGATAGTTGTGTTCAATGAGATGAAACTATTCGCTGAATCAAAAGGTATTGATACTAGTGGATTTACTGTTGGCCCAGTTCAGGATGGGGATCAGCCGAAAACTGTCGCTTATGCTGGCTATAAAGGTCACTGGTTCATTAGTCCTAAGAACGCGCTTCGTCCTGAGTATATTGACTCTAAACAGAATCCTATTGACCCGGCACTTTTAGCTCCAGGGGTTCTAGTTAGAGGGGTAGTTAGTCCTATTCTGTATAAAGAAGGCTGTAGTTATAAGCTTTCTGTTGTACAGCTGATTAAAGACGATGGAACACGTCTAGGGTCTGGACAAGATCCGAAGTCTCTCCTCACGGCTATGGGTGAGGATGAAGTCACGGAAGAGACTACAGAAGAAGTCGAGGCCCCACCAGCGAAATCTGCGCCTAAGAAAGTAGGTAAAGCTGCGGCGTTGGATCTTTTGTAACCCCTTGCGAAGTAAAAACGGGTGGTACCCCGCCAGACGTACCCATGACCACTAATGTCAAGGCGGTGACAGCGCGGAGAGACGCGCATTAGGATTAAAGCTATGAATATCTTTAAAAGACTGACCGAACTTTGGAAAAATAGTTATAATCAAGACAATCAATTCGGGGTCTGGGTTTTTAAACCCCTCCCCTCCAGCGATGAATTCCAACGTGCGGCTGCACTACATGATAAAGCATTTGATGAAGCACACCGGTTGGGTAAAGAGTACGAACACACTCGTGCTGAAGAAGACTGGAATTTGTTCTATAGACTTGTACTTCTCGCACACGCGGAAGCCGAACCCCATAGACGCTGCGATAGGGCTGCTACAATATGTAGGTACTGGCCTCTAGCCCGTGAGTTTGGGCACATTTGGTGGGAAGGTCGACCATGAGTATTAAAGATAGAAAGCTGAACGCCGTTACATATCACATGGTTATGCCCTAAACATCACAGTTCCTGGCATCGAGTATTCAAAACAGAAGATTCTTTATGAAATCTGGAAAATATTCATCTACATTCTTAGGCACAGCGTATCCTGTTTACTACGTAACAGATAAGTCTGAAGCTATATCCTATATTCAAAGACTTCTAGCACAGCCTGATGAAGTGTATGTCGTTGATACTGAGACAGAAGCCCTACCGCAGTACAAACATATCTATCAGGCTGCGCTGTCTCCTCACCTTGCGGTAACCCGTCTTCTTCAAATCTTCACAGGTCGCACTGTATTTGTTTTTGACATTAAGATGATTGGTTCGTTTGAGATATTCACAGAGCTTTTAGAGACGAAGCGTTATTGCAACCATAATAGTATCTTCGATCTAGGCTTCTTCTATAAATATTTCGGTGTTACGCACATGGATTTTGGCTGTACCTACATAGCAGCCCGACTCATATCACACGCTACAGTCCCTTCGGATGCTGGTTTATCTTTATCTCTTGGAAGTCTGGTCAGCGGTCTATTCAAGACTGAGATGACAAAGACGATGGGTGTTTCGGATTGGTCTGTTCCTGAACTAACATGGGAACAGCTAGACTACTCAGCCATTGACGCTATTAGCACCTACCATCTAGCCAATAGGCTAGCGCCTAAGATACTACGTTACGGATTAGCGCGTGTGTACAATCTCTATAAAGATGCCCAGCATCCTCTAGCCAAGATGCATTTGAATGGTATTAAGCTGAATGTCCCTAAACATAAGGAACTAATCGAGGTTTGGAGAGCTGAGTTAGCCGCTTCAAGAAGAGATCTAGTTAAGATTACAGGGCTAGATGAGATAACACACCCCACCATTGTTAAGTACTTAGAGGATACACTTCCTCCTCACATCCTATCTATCTGGCCTCGCACGGAAACGGGAAAGTTGCAGACCGATACTCACGCCTTTACTGAGTTTGCTGACCTTCCCATAGTCCAACCCTTCTCACGTTTCTCGAAGAGCAAAACTCTGTGCTCATCTTTTGGTGATACCTTACTTAAGTCAGTAAACCCTGCTACAGGGCGGCTTCATTCACAGTTTAGGTTAGCGGGGGCGAGGACGGGGCGACTGTCATGTAGTGGTCCAAATATTCAGCAGCAGCCACGGGATAAAGCGGTAAGGGACAACTACATACCTGAAGCTGGCCACATGTTTGTGTGCGCTGATTACAGCCAAATTGAGCTACGTTGTGCGGCAGAAGTGTCAAGAGACGAGGTAATGCTTAAGGCGTATAGAGACGGTGTGGATCTACACCGTCTAACGGCAAGTCTGATTAGCAAAAAGAGGATTGAAAATGTTACGAAAGAAGATAGACAGCGAGCAAAAGCCTTCAACTTCGGCCTACTCTTTGGGCTTGGAGCAAAGAAATTTAGCCATTACGCTAAGAAATCTTATGGTGCCACTGTGTCATCAGAAGAAGCTGCAGCAGGTGTCGCTACGTTTAGAGAAACTTATTACGGCTATAGAGAATGGCAATTATCCCAAACTGAAAGTGCAGTCAAAGCCGGATTCTGTACAACTCCTTGCGGGAAACGAAGATGTCTTGATTACGATAACTCTTACGGTCCCTCTATGAATACGCCAATACAAGGAGGAGCTGCAGAATGCATGTTATCAGCTCTGGTAAGGCTTAATAATCTATTTACAGACACCAATATAACCGCTAAGATTGTTTTGACTTGTCACGATGAAGTGCTGGTTGAATGCCTCCCAGCGGATGCTCATAAGGTCAAAGAAGCTGTCGAGATCTCGATGGAGCTTGGATTTTTAGATGTGTTTCCAGATGGTATTGTGCGGGGCATATGTGAGTGTAAGTCAGGGAAGTCTTGG
>Ga0194044_10001309_pt1 | contig 12655 bp, 12 predicted proteins | sample JunL4417m_MetaG_FD_155460 | JGI IMG/M metagenome (GOLD analysis project Ga0194044, IMG submission 155460) | Anoxic zone freshwater microbial communities from boreal shield lake in IISD Experimental Lakes Area, Ontario, Canada - Jun2016-L442-17m | ecosystem: Environmental > Aquatic > Freshwater...
CATTACAACCAGGTGAGGCCACATAGTGCATTAGGTTACAGGCCTCCAGCACCCCAAGCCCAAGTACCCCAAATGATACAAAATCAACCTATTTTGCTGCAATGATTTACTATAGAAAAACTCTCTTTGGTTGTGGACCTAAATTGACAGCAGTTCAAAGGTATGTGTATTTTCATTCCGTAGGATAATAATTTATGATTAAAAGCACACATAAGATAGATTATTTGCATAAAAATTTTGAGTGTTTGCATAAATTAGGTGGTGCCTTGATTAAGAATACAGAGTATGTTACTTAGGTGTTGATACTGGACCTCATCCACTTCCGTAGACATTTGATGATGAGCCCAGTGGCGTTTGAAAAGTTAAAAATCGGAAGCTGATAAATACCTACGAAGGCTGATGAAGTCTAGATAAACAAAATGCGTATTGCTCAAAAAAAAGAGATTGGTATCTTTGGCCTCGCCTTAATCGCATTCCTTGTAACAGCTTTTTTATATTTCAAAGCCGAACAAGAGGTTGGTCGAGTTGAAAGGCTGCGGTATCAATCCTATATATTAGCGGATGAATTGCGTCAGAGTTCGGACGAACTGACCCGCATGGTCAGGACTTATGTGGCAACAGACGATGTTCGCTATAAGCAATATTATCAAGAGATCCTAGACATCCGTAACGGGAAATCACCTCGACCTGAGCAATATACCTCCATATACTGGGCATTAAAACTGGCAGATTCTTCAACAACGAATCACAACGCCGCCCCAGCCATTCCCTTGCGAACCTTAATTAAAAATTCAGCGTTCCCAGATCAGGAGTTGGGCAAACTACTCGAAGCCGAAAATTATTCAAACGAACTAGCCGTCATAGAGCAAGATGTTATGAGACTCCATGACTACGCCAAGAAACGTAGTGATGTTTATAACCACAAGATAATGTTGCGTCTACACGATGCAAATTATCACAGGGCAAAATTGAAAATAATGCAGCCTATCAGCGAATTATATGTGTTGATGGCAAAGCGCACCGATGCATCTATTTCTCAGGCTAAGAAATCAGCTTATTTAATGCTAGCAGCGTCTGGTGCACTCCTGCTTGCGATGTTATCTATAATTTTTCGTGCTTATACTAGAATAAACAGAATATTGGGAGCCGATGCGGCCACAATTCAGGCACATTTACTTAGAATAGGTCGTGGTGACTTAAATACTTCCATCAAATCCAATGTACCCGATAGTGTGCTTTCACATTTGTCGAGCATGCAAAAACAGTTACAACAATACATTCATGAGAAATCAAAAATTGAGGATGAACTAAGAATCGCTGCCATAGCCTTTGAGTCTCAAGAGGGCATATTCATCACTGATGCCGATAATCTAATTATCCGGATAAATCGAGCGTTTACCAATATCACGGGTTACTCCGCAGCAGATGTCTATGGCAAGAGCCCCAGTCTGTTCCAATCAGGCCGACATGATAAAAATTATTATATGTCCATTTGGGACGGTCTAAAAAATACAAACACATGGTCTGGTGAAATATGGAATTGCCGAAAGGATGGGGAAGTCTATCCGGCCCAAATTACCATCACTGTCGTGAGGGACGAACATGGCATCTTGAAAAATTACGTAGCGACCTTTATCGACATTACGCAACGTAAACATGCATCCGAAGAAATCGAACGGCTGGCGTTCTACGATCCACTCACCAAGCTACCCAATCGTCGCTTGCTTATGGATATGATTAATCAGGTAAGAATTTCTTGCATGCGTAACGACACACTGGGTGCGTTACTATTTATTGATTTGGATCACTTCAAAAATTTAAATGACACGCTCGGTCATAATGTTGGAGATTTATTATTGCAACAAGTTGCAGCGCGCATATCATCCAGCGTGCGTCAAATCGACACGGTGGCCCGCATTGGTGGGGATGAATTTATAGTACTACTGGCAGGCTTAAATAAAATAACAGAAAGATGTGTAATCGAAGTAAAGAGCATCATCAAGCAGATCGATGCCGCACTCAAGCTGCCCTATCAGTTAGACCAGCGCATACACACCATGACCTGCAGCATTGGGGTCGCGTTATTCAACGAAATGCACCAGAGCGGAAATGAGCTATTAAAGCAGGCGGACATTGCCATGTACAGGGCTAAGCTCGAGGGGCGCAATACCTTTAAATTTTTCGATACAACGATGCAGGACGATGTCAATACTCGCGTACGCATAGAAAAAGAATTGCAAGAGGCGATCCAGCAGGAACAATTTATACTGCACTATCAAGTTCAGGTAGATAGCGATGACCACCCCATCGGGACTGAAGCTTTGATTCGCTGGATGCATCCAAATCAAGGTCTGCTTTTGCCGTCTAGCTTTATTGATTTGGCCGAAGAGTTGCATCTGATTATACCCATCAGTAAGTGGGTGGTGAATCAGGTTTGTGCTCAGCTCAAGATTTGGGAGCAGAACGAACTGACTCGCTCGCTGAATATGTCAGTCAACATCAGTGCTGATTATTTTTACGATAATAATTTTATATCCGATATACAGAATGCGATAATTTTGCATTCCGTCAATCCCAGTCTTTTGCTATTCGAGCTAACAGAAAGCGTGCTAATCAAAGACGCCGAACGTACGATCGAAAAGATGCACGCCCTAAACAAAATGGGCAGCAGGATCTCGTTGGATGACTTCGGTACGGGTTACTCATCCTTACAGTACCTGAAAAAACTACCCCTTCAGCAACTAAAAATAGATAAGACATTTGTGTCTGATATTTTTAACGACACCTCTGATCAGATGATTGCTCGGACCATTATCATGATGGCAGAAAACATGGGGTTGGAGGTTTTGGCGGAGGGCGTGGAGACAGAAGAGCAGCATAAATTTCTGTTAGACAACGGCTGCCTAAAATATCAGGGGTATTTATTTGGTAGACCTATGCCCATCGATGACCTTGAGAGATCACTTGGAATTCCAATTCAGCACACTCATAAAATTTGAGGCATCAGGCCAGTTGGCCAGCGCAAGCGCATTCGCCCCCCCAAGCCATCTAGCTGGCGATACCATCAGGTACGCTTTAAAGGTAATTTTTTGTTTTTTGGACGAAGCTCTTTAAAAAATTGCAAGGCATTACCTTCTGTCAACTTAGCGTGATACATGGCGACATCCGCTTGCTTTAATAATTCATCTGGAGTTAGTTTTTTTCCGCTGAACAACGCAACGCCGACACTGGCAGCGCTTTTCCATATATGCTCATCGAGTTGATAAGGCTTGTCGAGCAAAGCAAATAGCTTCTTGGCAATTTTTTTAGTTGCAATCGTAGCCTCAGCAAGATCCTCACCCAGCGCTTCCAGCAGCACAACGAATTCATCGCCACCTATACGAGCAACAATATCACCTTCTCGTGTGCAGGCTTGTAATCGTTCTGCAACCTGTTGTAACAACAAATCACCGTATGCGTGTCCTAGCCTATCATTCACTAACTTAAAGTGATCCAAGTCGACAAACAGTAGTGCACTTTGCTGCTTACTGCGTCTATTGGTGGCCTGGATATGCTCAATCATACTGGACAATAAACGACGGTTTGCTAGCTGAGTAAGGGGGTCACAAAGAGAAAAATTATGAAGCTCTTTATTGTTGGCTGCTAGATCAATAATTTCTGCATTTAGGGAAGACCTCTCCTCATTCATTTTATTGAAACACGCAGCACAATCGGTCTTCCATTTATTTATAGCTACAACCAGCTCAGCCGCACGTTTAGCCTTTTCTTTGGTTTGAAAGGCTAGTTCTTTATTAGCTACAACCAGCTCAGCCGCACGTTTGGCATTTTCTTTCTTGAGGCTAATATTTTCTTTAAAAATTGGCATTTTAGTATCTATGTAGTTAGATTTTATTTGCGTGCGCCCATACAAAAACATACTGTGAAATACAGTCGTGATCACTTAAAATAGCATTACATACATAATATATATATTCAAAATACTCTTAATTCAAATAAATAGATACAGATATTCTTGCATTTAATTAGCGATCAATGCATTTTCTGGCAAATCAAGTCCTATGGCAGGGTAACGTCAACCAGACAATACGGAGGTCCGAAATGCTGAATTGAACATAGGCACCCTGGACGTGCTGAAGATCTTTGATTTAGCGGTGTTTGGATACCCCGGATAGCCAAAACACCCAAGATAGAGAGGTTTTCGATCCTTTGATTTGTTAGTCACCTCTATCTGGCAACTAGCTCAGCAATCAGGTGATCCAAAAAAAACGCATGGCGCAGCACCCACATAGCTTAATACCACCTGAGGCGGGATGCAGGCATTGGAGTTGACCTAGGCAAGCCCTGACTACCTGGTCCAGGTGTAGTCACACTCCCTAAGATCACGCATCTGGCAGTTCTCCGTCATCTTCCTTGCCCTACCGATCTGCTGTGGCGTCATCTCTTTGGCGATGAGGTCACGATTTTTAATTGCACCCGCATCCCCGGCATTGCTTGCCAAACTCCACCACATGTAAGCGCGTACGTAGTCTTGTTGAACACCCTGACCATTCGCATACATCACGCCGAGGTTGTACTGAGCCTGGACATGATTTTGATTGGCCGCGAGCCTGGTCCACCTGTTCGCCTCCTTGTCGTCCTGTGCAACCCCCAGACCCTGCCTATACATCACGCCGATCTTGTACTGAGCCTCTGCGCTCCCCTTGTCTGCGAGTGGTCTCCACACCCTGAGTGCGGCTAGGTAATCACCTCGTTTGTAGGACACGTCCCCATCCCTTAATGGTGCAGAGCAGGCCACACAAAGCTGCAGCAACACCATCATCAGCATCGATATTTTTCTCATGACTTAGAGTGGCCTATGGTTTTCTCTTCTTTTCAATATCGAGCAGTGTGTCCTGCGCTAAATACAAAAGCGGACCACCCAGCCTGACCGCGCGATGCGCAACCTCTTCGGCTTCCTTGTAGCGTTTCTGATCCGATAGTGTGTTGGCAAGGTTATTCAAGGCGGCAACCGATTCTGGGTGCTCGTTAGATATCCGTCGGAAGACGGTCTCTGCTGTCGCGAGGTCGTGCGATCGATAGGCTGCGTTGCCGACCCCTATCTGCGCTGCCACGTTGTCTGGCCAGCGGCGTGATGCGGCCGCATAGGCGGTCTTTACGGCAGCAGAGTTATTGGTCATTTCAAATGCGCTGACCGCCTCGAGGAAGGCAGTTGGTTCGGCCGTCTCAGGTACCACCCCTGGCGCTATCGCGACCATCGCCCATCGATTGCTTCGCGACCAAGTGTGCTCGAACGTGGACATAGACAGAACCTGTCGCTCTTCTCGTCCTGACCTCAGGATGACCTCAGCACGGTCAAGGTCGTATCCGACCACGACCGCGTAGTGCCACATCGGATACCAGTTGAAGGCTAAATTTTGCAAGACCACAACCGGTGTGCCGGTTGCGACCTCGTGCAGCACATCCTTTAGCTCTGGCGCCAATTGATACGCAACAGCGCCATGACGACGGGTTGCCGAGATCATCTCCACTTGAAGGCTTCCGCGCATCTCAGGCAGATACACCTCCGACCCAAGCACGTCTGGCGTCACCGCGATGCCGGCAGCATGCAGTGACATGGCCAACGATGACGGACCGCACTGAAAGGCCTCCTGCGAGAAGAACGGTACCCTCTTGAGCTCGACCTGTCTCGACAAGGACTCGGGCAAGGACTTCAGCGCCTGACGCGTTTGCGGTGCGCTGGCGCAGGCGGAAAGGCTTAACAAAAAAACACCCACCGCGAAGTGAGTGCCAGAAATGGACATAGACTATCGGTTGATTGGACGGGTGAACGGAAACACCTTGGTGAACCCTAGTATGTCGGTAACCAACAGAACGATGAATATGGTCAAAAGCACACCCAGCACCTCACCACCTGCGGGCAACTGGTCGAGCCTGCCAGCGATCTGATGAGCCTCTTCGTTGGTCAGTGCGCTGACACGTGCCTTCGCGTCAGCGTATGTCACGCCATGGTCCTGCAGCCCCTTAAGAACATCCTCGCGGTCAATGAGCGCGCCGATCTTGATTCGATCCTGATCTGCTACCTGATTAGAGATTACCTGGCGGACCTCAACCATGCCAGCAAAGGAAGTCTGTAACGGCATCATGGTCATAAGGCTTACCATAACCACGCGGCTGGTCCAACGCATGAAGGTGGGTTTCTTTTGTGTCATCATCTGTTCCTCGATTTAAGTAAAATTCTGCTAGTGATCGTATTTGGCATCTGCGTGCACCTTTCTCATCATGTCTGCCTTCAAAAAATATTTTTTTGCGAACGCGAGCAGCTGACCGTCGGTCGGATGGTCAACGGTCTCCACCCCGATAATTTTATTTGCAATATGTAGATCGTGCGTGCCTATGTAATCAACCAACTCATTCTTGGCGGATCCAGGCCCAACCACCAGAATCTCATTGTCGGCTTGTACGGCATCCATAACCTCGCGCAGATAATCTGCATTGCCTCCCAGTTTCCCGCTACCGACAGAACCGCGCTTGTGATGCAGGTGCAACTGATTCGACCTCGTCTTGATGGCCTCCATTCGAGTCGACTCAGAGTCAAAGTGAAAGACGTGCGCCTCCCTGTGATCTAACCAGACAACAACGTGATTGTAGGACATAGATTCTCCAATATTGTTTGACAGCTTCAAGAATACGACGGCCCCCTAGTGATTCAGCTCAAGTCGGCGGGTCGCATCACAACATAGCTCTCGGTCAGCCCGGGTTCCAACTAGGTTCAATAAATTCAAACTCAAGGTGGAGCCATCAACAACCTTAAACAAGGAAGTCACATCATAATTGCCCTCCACAACCAAAACATATATCCCTACCCACTTTTGCATTCAACGAGCGGGATTTGCACAACGAGGTCAGTCGACTAGGGTTTGATAGAGCACAAATTAGGTGCACAAGCCGATTGGGGGTGTATAGAACCGTCAAATGAACTCATCAGGTATCGATGAGCATCCTGCGAGAGATGTAAAACGTAAAAAAGAGATACCGCCCCCATTGAAAGGGGGTGGCGTGGTGGATTGGAGCGAATTATTTAGTTGTGTACCAAATCTGTGGCGCACCCTTCACGCCCAGCTTTGACATAGCAGCCTTTAGGTCTGCCGAGTCCGCAAAGGCCTTTGCCTTTTCAAGGCTATGAAAGTCATGGATGACCGTGACATCGTTTGGGTTATCGACAGACCGATACGCAGCCTTAAAGTACACGCCCGCCTTTTTTTGCATGGGGGCATAATTATCGTAACCCTTCTTCCACACACCGTAATCAGCCACGTCGTGCCGAACAAACATGCGCACATCTTCGGCCTGAGCCAGGCCCGAAAGGGTCACGGCAAGCATTGCCAGCAAACTCAAAAACAATCTATTTTTAACTTTCACCTTTTTCTCTCCTAAGGAAATTTTAAAACACGGGGTGGCGTTTGTTTACACAAACAAGCTCACTGTATCAGCTTGTTTGTGTGCTCGTCAGCGAAGGGCTATTTTTTGCATTTTTTAGATTCATATCGTTTAAAATAAAGCGTATCCTTCAACCAAGTCAAATGGGCGTCCCCGCCCTCCCCGAGGAGACAGCATGTCAAGCAGCATCGAAACCATCTTGCGTGAGGACCGTGTTTTTGAACCTGCTCCTGCCTTCGTTGAGCAGGCCAATGTCTCCGGCATGGCCGCCTACCAGGCCCTGTGTGATGAGGCGGCACAAGACTACGAGGGCTACTGGGCACGATTAGCACGCGAGCAGATCGTGTGGCGCAAGCCCTTTACTAAAATTCTGGACGAGAGCCGTGCACCCACCTACGAGTGGTTCTCTGATGGCGAGCTGAACGTTTCTTACAATTGTCTAGACAGGCACCTGGCCACACAGCCCGACAAGATCGCGCTTATCTTTGAGGCGGACGACGGGACGGTGACTAAAATTTCATACCGCGAGTTACACGCGCGTGTGTGCCAATTCTCCAACGCACTCAAGCTTCGCAACATCAAGAAAAATGATCGTGTGGTGATTTACATGCCCATGAGTATCGAAGTGGTGGTGGCGATGCAGGCCTGCGCACGCATAGGTGCCATTCACTCGGTGGTCTTTGGTGGATTCTCTTCAAAGAGTTTGCACGGGCGCATTGAGAACGCAGAAGCGTGCGCTGTCATCACCGCCGACGCACAGATGCGTGGCGGCAAGACGATCCCCCTCAAGCTGGCCGTGGATGAGGCGCTGAGCTTAGGCGGATGCGAGACGGTGCACACCGTGATGGTTTATCGGCGCGCAGGACTTGACGTTCAATGGGACTCACGTCGTGACGTTTGGTGGCACGACGCCATCGCCAACATCTCTCCGATATGCGAACCGGAGTGGGTCGGTGCAGAGCACCCTCTTTTCATTCTGTACACCTCGGGATCGACCGGCACCCCCAAGGGCGTACAGCACTCCAGCGCCGGCTACCTGCTCGGCACGATGGTCTCCATGCGGTGGGTGTTTGACTACAAGCCTACCGATATTTTTTGGTGCACCGCGGACGTGGGCTGGATCACCGGACACAGTTACGTGGCATACGGACCGCTGGCCGTGGGTGCGACTCAGGTCATATTCGAAGGCATCCCAACCTGGCCCGATGCCGGGCGCTTCTGGAAAATCATACAAGACCATCGGGTCACCACCTTCTACACGGCGCCCACCGCCATCCGATCCCTGATAAAACTAGGCGCCGACCTGCCCCATCAGTACGACCTCACAAGCCTGCGTCTACTTGGTAGCGTGGGTGAGCCTATTAATCCGGATGCGTGGATGTGGTACCACACCGTCATCGGTCAATCGCGCTGCCCCATCGTGGACACGTGGTGGCAGACCGAGACCGGTTGCCACATGCTATCACCCTTGCCGGGTGCCATGCCAACCAAGCCCGGCTCCTGCACCCTGCCCCTGCCCGGGATCATGATCTCCATCGTGGACGAGGCAGGCAACGAGGTGGACGGCAACAGCGGAGGATTTCTTGTCATCACACGCCCCTTCCCCTCACAGATTCGTACGGTATGGGGTGACGCGAAGCGCTATCACAAGACCTACTTCCCAGAAGAAATGAAAGGATCCTACCTAGCTGGCGACTCGGCACACCGAGACCAGGACGGATACTTCTGGATCATGGGACGCATCGATGACGTGCTCAAGGTGTCCGGTCACCGTCTTGGGACCATGGAGGTGGAATCCGCACTCGCGTCTCATCCTCTGGTTGCGGAGGCCGCGGTGGTGGGCAGGTCGCACGACATTAAAGGAGAGGTCATCGTAGCGTTCGTGGTTCTGAAGGGTGCACGGCCACAGGATTCCGCCGCCGCAAAAAAAATATCGGACGCGTTACGCGACTGGGTCGGTCAAGAGCTGGGGCCCATCGCCAAGCCAGAAGAAATTCGCTTCGGTGACAATCTACCCAAGACGCGCTCCGGCAAGATCATGCGCCGCCTCTTGCGTTCTCTTGCACAAGGAGAGGCGATCACGCAAGACACCTCCACACTCGAAAATCCGGCAATCCTCGAGCAGCTCAAAGAGCACCTCTAGCGCAGTATGTATTCCACCGAGCAAGATGCGTTCATCGACACGCTGCGTGACCCGATCGTACGAGATCTTGCTTGGGCGATTGGCTCGCCCAGCCTCTTGGATCCAACCTGGAAGGACTACGCCGGGCACGTGGTGGATGACGCGTGGTGCAGCGAACAGCTAAAAACGCGGGGGGCGTGGTTAAGCGCACTAGACGCCAGGCCACAGATCCTACATGACTTTATTGCCCAGCACGAAACGCGTCGACTGGGTCATTACTTCGAGTCACTCATCTCGTTCTGGTTAGCACACACACCCAACCTACAACTTATCGCAACCAACTTGCAGGTCCATGGCGATAGGAGAACCCTCGGCGAGTACGATTTCCTGTTCCAGGATGCTGACAAAAATATCTGCCACTGGGAGGTGGCCGTTAAGTTTTACCTACAAGCCCAGCCGCTACCTGAGCTGCGAACGTTTGTCGGTCCGGGCGCACGGGACCGGCTCGACATCAAGCTGGATCACGTATTCGGGCGCCAGCTCCGGCTGAGTCACACGCCAGATGGACGCGCAGCCCTGCCTCTCGGGGTGATGCCGAACCAGACTCGGGCCTTTATCAAGGGCTCTTTATTTTATCCGGCAAACCAAATTGATGGCCGCCTCACCCCACCGGGGGTGTCTTTAAACCACCTGTCCGGTTGGTGGATACGACACCCCGTCAAGTCACCACCCCAAGCCACACCAGATGGCTGCTGGATGATCAAGCCACGATTGCGATTCCTAGCACCGATGCGTATGGATCCAGAGTTTCGTGGCATGGGACAGGACGAGTTATGCGCCACACTCAACGCGCACTTCGCAACCTCAGTGGAGTCTATTCAGATAATCGAGCTCCAGCGTGACACAGACAACGCGTGGCGAGAGGTGTCGCGTGGGTTTGTGGTGCACAGCCGGTGGCCACTCATCGAATAGATGGCGGGATCACAGGCCTCGCACGGGGCCATGTTATCCTGTAGGCCACCCCATTTTTTTATGTGGCCGGGGTCACGAAACTCGTGGGCGACAGTAGGACGATCGTCGCCCGATACCGATCTTTTTTTATAAGGAGGTGACCCATGAATTCCGCTCCCCCCAACCCGACCTGGCTCAACCTCCCCAACCTACCCACACCGCTCAGGGTACTTTTTTCAACGTACCTTTTCGCGATCGGGCTCGGGCTCTGCATGGCCGGCCTACAGATCATGGAAACGCATGGCATGGCGGACGGAAAGTTTGGGCTGTCGGTAAACGACATCGTCTACAGCTACTACGGGAACCGTAGCGGCAGCACAATGGAGAACAAGCTCCACGGGTCGATGGCGGGGATGGGTACGCCTCAGGCACGTCTCGACATTATCCAGTGGGTGCGAGACGGATCACCGGAAGCGGTGTGGGAGTCTCGCATTAAGGACACCCTCAAAAATAATTGTACGCAGTGCCATGGTGTCACTCAGGGCTTGCCTGACTTTACTCGGTACGATGAGGTCAAACGGGTCTCCAAAATCGACGAGGGTGCGAGCATCCAGGCGCTGACCCGGTCGTCCCATATCCACCTGTTTGGAATCAGCCTCCTCTTCCTGTCGATCGGACTTGTCTTTAGTCTGGCCGTGGGGGTGCCGAGGTGGATAAAGGTATCGCTTGTCGCTATCCCCTTTATATTTTTAATTCTGGACGTGCTCTCTTGGTGGCTCACAAAATGGAGCCCACACTTCGCCTGGTTGACACTGATTGGTGGATTCTGCTACAGCATCGCGTCCGCGGCGATGTGGGTCACAAGCCTATACCAGATGCTAATCTTGTCGCGCAACCAGAAGGTGTACGGCAACGCCTGGGAGGCGGACCTACACAAGTAAACTGAGTTAAACGCCCCAACCCGTACGGTAGGGATCCACATCAAACGGTTGTCGTGCGCCCGTGATCTCGTTGATCAGGATCTCCGCGCTGACGGGTGCCATGGTCACGCCGTAACGGAAGTGCCCGCTGTTTAGGTAGAGGTTGTTAAGCTCCGGATGCTGCCCGATGGTGGGAATGTTATGCAGCGAGCCTGGGCGCAGGCCAGCCCAGTGCTTTACTGGGGCCTTGTCGCGTAAGCTGGGTAGGATCTTGGTGGCATCACGCCACAGGGAGTCGCGCGCGTCGTCCGTGGTACTAGAATCGAATCCAACGTCCTCCAGCGTGCTCCCCACCAAGAGGTGCCCATCACGGCGCGGGATCAGGTACAGGTCGTCTTGCAACACAATGTGTAAAAGCGGTGGCGCGTCGAACTTAAATAGCAGCATCTGCCCACGCATCGGCCCAATCTCTAAGCGCAGCGCATGTCGCCCCAAGACCCCCGTGCTCCACGCCCCGGCGGTCACGATGTACCCCCCAGCACTGAGGCTGCCGTTGTTGGTGAGGAGTGACTCTACGCGTGCACGCTTGGCTACGATATCGATCACCGTGCACCGCTCGGTAATCACCCCACCCAAGGACTCCACGCTCTGGCGCAGGGCGCACAGCAGCCTCGGGTTACGCACCTGGGCTATGTTAGGCAAGAAGAGTGCTGGGCTCTGACCCTGCACGCCATAGTCTGCCGCATCAGCCCCCAGCACTAAGGGCATGTCATGCGCTGCGCACCACCGCTCGGCCGCCTGCAGATCCAGAGGTGGCAGGACCAGCATGCCGCTCACCTCGTACTCTGGATTGATTCCGGTCTCCGCAAAAAGCGTCTGGGTCCAGGCCGGAAAGAGTCGCGCCCCGTGCTGGGTTAGGCGCGTCACCTCGTCAGAATAGTGCCAAGGGCATAGCGGCGACAGGATGCCGCCCCCAGCCCAGGAAGCCTCCCGACCGACCTCGCCACGCTCAAGGATGGCAACCGACGCCCCGTGCTGCAGGAGGCGTTCGGCCGTGGCCAGACCGATCAGCCCGCCACCCACAATTAAAAAGTCAGCGCTCAATCCACCACCTTCTGACCGTGATCATCACTCGACGACCTAGGCGAGCGCTTTGGGGATGGGGAAGACGACACCCTCGGTAATCCCGTCAAGCTCACGCACGTTCGATGCACCCAACTCCTTC
>Ga0194044_10001311_pt1 | contig 12650 bp, 13 predicted proteins | sample JunL4417m_MetaG_FD_155460 | JGI IMG/M metagenome (GOLD analysis project Ga0194044, IMG submission 155460) | Anoxic zone freshwater microbial communities from boreal shield lake in IISD Experimental Lakes Area, Ontario, Canada - Jun2016-L442-17m | ecosystem: Environmental > Aquatic > Freshwater...
GTGCTATTTCGTGGACAATCACCGCATCAATTACATACTCCGGGATTGCTTCATCCTTGAATAATCCGTTAATAACAATAATAGTTTTAAAGTCTTTTTTGAATCGATCGGCCAATGTTTTTGGTCGCTCTCTTTTGATACATCCGAGCTGGCGACGGCTTCTGCGACCCCAATTGATCTCGATTTGATTCGGCGCTTCCAAATCAGCAAAATAAGTGCGGTAAATATGTTCGAACCTGTTTTCCAACCAAGTAATTGATCTCATGCTTCTGATTGTACCACAAGTGATTTACTCTCGACAAAACAAGCTCAACATGATATAAATAACTCATCCGAAAGGAATATCCCTAAGAAGCTGGGGAGAAACCAATCAGTGCTTCTCCGCCCTAGGCGGATCATCTGTACGGATGGTGAGAATGATGAACAAGGTACATGGTTATGGCAGGCTGGATTATCTTGCGGCAGCCCACGATGGTCTCCCCTTCTACTACGCCCCGGCGTCAGGAGACCAAGTGGTTTGTGCCCAGATGGTGCTCAAGCACTTGCCGCCGCCGCTCCTTCTCCACGTTTCCACTCTTAGTCGGGAAGACTTGACGATAGAACGTGACGGTGGGGGCTACCGTATTGTCGAAGTTTCGCAGAAGTACAATGGCTGTCTGGCGAGAGAAGTTCCGGCTGCTGAGATGAGAATTCCCGCTGAGTTTCGGTTCGCTTTGTGGGAGATGCTGAATTTGTACAAGGAACTCGGGTCCATTAGCTATCGCTATCTCGGCGATCGCCGTGAAATCCGACTGTTCCTGTCTGGCGCGAGCAGCGAGGCGATGATCGCCGAGCCGTGCAACTTTGCCCGGGTTTTCGCTGATAAGCTGGGCGCGGCAATATACAACAACCCAGTAAGTCGTATTTTCACCGAGGTTTTTCTGCTGGCTGTGAGGCATTTGGGGTATCCGCCCGGTTCGCAGTATCACAGCAAGTTCGATCAGGTGATGCAGAACGAATCGCCTGCCAGTTATCGCTTCGATACGTTCACATCCTTGCCAGGGCTCAAATTTTGCCACGAGCCAGGCAAGTTCTGGTTCGATTGCCCTGCTGAATACCTCTCGGGCACGCGAGCAGATAAGTTCGCTGCTGCCAACGAGAAGTTGCCGCCTCTCGTCCAGGCATACGAAGGAATGAGGTGGATCATCGATGGCAAAGTCAAGGACTGAGCAGAAGATGCGGCGAATCGCTTGCTCAGTCTGGAAGGATGAGCGACTCGCTGCGATGATCATCAAGATCAATCAGCAGACCGCAAAGCGGCTGAAGTCTGGCCGTCTAACATAGGGAGGCAGAACCAATGTCGCAGCGTAAGCGTCGCGCGCCCGACGGCAAGAGGCACTATCGGAAGAGTAAGTCGGCAACCACCGTCAAAAAGCCATTGCCCTGGTTGGGGCTGACGGTGGTTGGTCTGGCCGTTGCCCTTCTGGTCATATTGGGCCGATAATCGGCTGTGGTCAAAAGAACACCGCCCGTCCTTCACCGGATTGGCGGCTTTTTTATTCTAAATACGTCTTGACATACGTGCTTAATTGTGCTAGAATTACGCACGTACTGATACACAGTCTGCCCCCATTGGGGAGAGGATGATATAGATGTGCCGCAGTAAGAGCCGCAAGAGCAAACAAGCCCAACCAGTTCAGCAGTTCAACCTACGTTGGATCTGGATAGTGCCGGTGCTGCTGTTGGGACTGGCTGTTATAGTGCTCAGCCGCCCGCATCGCCAACCAGTGGTTGTCCCTGCTTCAACTCCTGTTCAGGCTTCGCCTGAGGTTCAGGCTCCCTGGGACATGTCCAACGGGTTGACCGAATCTCAGCTGGCAAAACTACGGGAAAAGATCGGTGCTGTGCTGATCGTCGGGACTGGTGATCCAGTGCTTGAGATCAGCCATCTGACTACCTGGCTCAAGTCGCAATTGGACTCCGGCAAGGCTGCAATGTCAGTGGTGCCCTTGGCCACTGGTGAAACTGTAGCCTTTACACAGATGACAGGGACGCCAAAGCTCCCGACAATCATCTTCGCTGGTCCGGTTTTGTGGCAACGAATGATGGAGCTTGCTCCTGACGACTTCAGCAATAACATACTGGAGTCTATCTGTCACGAGGCGCTTCACTTGCGGTTGACGCCTGCAACTTTGGGCGAATCACGCACCGATGCCAGCCACCGCCGGTATGTGGCCGGTGAGGCCAAGGTCTGGGCCTATCAGATCCCGAAGATTGTGCGTCCAATGATGAAAGCCGGACGGATGACCGACATCGTCTCGCAGAAGGCGGAAACGGGCTTTGCGGCCGTTGGCAACAAGAACAACGCTGATTGGTACAAGTGGGTTGAGGCCAACCTCTGTGTCAAGTCTCAGTGAATACAAGTGGGTGTTTGGCGGAGTTCGCCAGGCACCCACATTTTTATATAAATTTAGACAACGTGCTTGGGGTATTGACAATATTTAAATCATATGCTATACTGGAGAAGTTGCTTTCGAAAGGGGGCGACGTTTTTAGTTCAAATTGGGCTCGTTTAGTCGATGAGCACAAAATGAGCTTATATTAATAACAATTTCTGTGCGCAAGTAGTACCACTTCGGTGGCACGCATGCCCCTCGGAGCACAAGCTCAGTGGGGTTCGAACGCCAGAATAATGTACATGACCCTTCAATCCTTCGACCGGCTCAGGACCGGCTTTGGCAAGGGGCGTGCTGTTAAGATTCAAATTAACAAAGTCGCCAAAAGCCTTCAGGAGAGGATCAAATCGTACTTTCACAAATTATCAGTTGAAAACACACATTATACCAAAATGGCATCTTTTGCCCTTATTGGTGTCCTGATTCCTTTGTCTGTTTTGCCGGCTGTTGCCGACCAAAACACACCTAGCTTTCAGAGTAATGTTGTGTTAACTAAGAGTTCCCAAGTCGTTGATGTTGCCTTAAAAACTCCGACAATTGTTCCTGGTGAGAGCCAAGATCAAATTGCCGCTAGAGTTGCTGCTGAAAATGCCGCGAAAGCGGCCGCAGCTGCGAGATCAGCTAAGACTGTTAAAACATCAGTTTCACGTGTCTATGTTGACCCGTCAAGTTTCGATGGTATTTATCAGTCGGCTGGTGCCGCTTATGGCATTGACTGGCGAATTATTAAAGCTGTCCACTATGTTGAAACCGGATGTTCCGGATCAACTTCTAAGAGAAACCCTTCTGGTGCGACAGGCCCAATGCAGTTTATTCCTTCCACTTGGAGACATTATGGTGTAGACGGTAACGGTGACGGAGTTGTTGACATTACTAACGTTAACGACGCAATTTATGCCGCCGCCAACTACCTTTCTGCTTCCGGTGGATCAATGAATGGATATAAGACTGCTTTGTGGTCATATAACCCATCAACCTCGTATTTTTATAAGGTTATGGATGTTGCAAAAAGTTTGGGATTCTAAATAAAAAATCCCCTGAGATAATATCAAAGGGGATTTTTTTAATGTCTAATACTCTCAAATTGCTCTAATTAACCTAAAAAATAACTAATGTCTAAGTTTAGAAATTAAAGCATTGTGAATTATTTAGACCAATTAGGTCAATTAGAATGAATTAGATATTTTACTGTATTCCAGTATTTTGGCTAACGTCTCTAGTGGCGAGTTTGGCTTTATCACCCAACAATACCTCAATTTCTTTAATCCGATTATATTTCGATGTCCTTTCGCTCCTGCATGGTGCGCCAGATTTGATCATTCCCCCACCAGCAGCAACAGCTAGGTCAGCAATAAAGGTATCTTCGTTTTCGCCCGAGCGGTGAGATATCATAAATTTAATATTATTTTGCTTGGCAAAATTTATTGTCTCAATGGTTTCGGTCAGCGTGCCAATTTGATTTGGCTTAATTAGAATAGATGTAGTGGCGTGCTGCGCAATTCCAGTTTTGAGCCGCTCGACATTGGTGGTATATAGATCGTCTCCAATTGTGTCCACCCGACTTCCAACCTCGGCCGTTAGTCGTTGCCAAGTGCGCCAATCATCTTCATCCAAACCATCTTCAATAGAAATTATTGGATATTTATCAATCCAGGTTTTATAAAAATCAATTAATTCATCTCCGGTAAAAGTTCTATTTTCTCGGTGCAATTGATAAACGTCTTGATAGAAAAAACGAGAAGCGGCTGGGTCGAGCGCGATGAACACTTCTTCGCCGGCGGAGTACCCGGCATTTTTGATTGCCATCATGATTAATTCCATTGCTTGTTCATTGGAAAAAAGTGAAGGAGCAAACCCACCTTCATCACCGACGAGCGGTTGATAATTTCTTTCTAATAAAATATCTCCCAGTGCATGATAAATTTCAGTGCCAGCGCGGTATGATTCTGCAAAATTTGGAAATTTTACTGGAACGACCATAAATTCCTGAAAGTCGGTGGAACCAACTGCATGTTTGCCACCATTTAGAATATTAAAATACGGGAGAGGTAAAATGTAGGATTGCGCTTGACCAAAATACGGTGAGAGATAAGCGAACATCTCTATTTTTTTGCTTTTGGCCAGTGCGTCGGCAGTTGAAATTGAGACCGCCAATGTCGCATTGCCGCCCAACTTTGATTTATTTGGTGTTCCATCGAGCTGGATCATTTTTTGGTCTACTGTACGAAAATCTTCAATTTCCATACCAATAACTGCCGGTGCTATTATATCGGTGATATTTTTAATTGCCAAAAGCACTCCCTTGCCGCCAAAACGTTTTTGGTCTTTGTCTCTAAGCTCCAGGGCTTCATATTTTCCGGTTGAGGCACCAGATGGAACAAACCCGAGGCCTACTGTCCCATCGTCCAGAGTGGTTTTAACACAAATTGTTGGGTTGCCCCTGGAATCAAGAACTTCGAGTGGAATAATATTTTGAATCTTGGCCATGAGACTCCTTTATTGATGTTATGAACTTGTATATGATAATTCCGGTGATATAACTTCTATCCAAGTAACACCTGAATTGAAATCTATTTCGGCACTAGTTGCCTTGTTAAAAAATCTGGTTCTGGAACTTTCATTTTCTTTTTTCCAAGTTGCATCAATTTTAATTCCGTCCTGAAAAACAGCTGCTACTCCTGACCCGACTGTGTCCATAATATAGCCGTTTTCATTGATAGCAGTTACAGTTGGTTTGCGGTTAACGGTTTGAACCACTACATTTTTAGCTGAAAGTTGTGTGCTGTTTTCAGCATCGAGGTGCGCTTTTCCAGCCAAGTTTCTTAGGTAATTATTTGTGGTCTTATCATAAGCGTAGGAAACATTGTAGTTTGCATTGCCAAAGTTTATGTTAATTGTTGTTGCAACAGCATAGGCTTCGGAAATTTGATTTGTTGTAGTTGCGGTTGGGTCAGCTGCCTCAGTAGCTGAAGCCGTATCAGTCTTAAATTTCCACGGGATAAAACTGTTGGCAGTCGTATATTTTTTATCCGCCGCAATGCCATATAGCTTTGTTGTGTCCGCATACATTGTGTGTTCAGATGAAACTTTTCTTGAATTATCTCTCCAGTAGGCCGAAGGATTAGCAAATTGGTCAAGATCGAGTATTCCAACTTTCTTAATCATGTCCAACGCGTCGTAATTTCCGCCAACATGAGCTAGGTAACCGTTTAGCTCACGAATCCAATCAACGTAGTAAGTTCTTGCGGACCGTACTGGTCCAACTTTGGCAGCGCCACGTGGCCCATAGACTGCTAAAAATCTGGTTATGCCGCCTTCTGCAATTGCTTCGTAAACAACAGATGCCTGAGACAACCCAGATTGTGGCCTTGCGTCAACATGATTTTCTACCATTACTCCAAGTGGGTGCTTGTTGGCGTCTTCGGAACTAACCATGGTGCCGTCTAGTGACGAGGCATAAAGCTGAGGTTTGGTTTCCGTAGTTTTTTGAACATCCAGGCCTAGTGGCAAACTGTCTTTTTTATAAATCAAGAAATAGAAGCCAGTTGCAAGCGCGGCCAGAATGAGAGCTATAATCACAATGATTGTGATGACACGATTGCGTTTAACTGACCAAAAATCTTTCAATTTTTGTTTAAATGATTTTTTGCCCTTAATTACAACTTCGTCACTGTCTTCTTTTAGGTCAAGATTCATAAAATCCCCTCCCGGGTAGTGAAAATTTGACAGCTTTCTCAATTATTCAGTCAAATTTCCTCTTTACTAAATTAATATAAAATTGCGTTGTTAATTAATGCGATTGTCAGAAAGCAGAATAATTAGTCAAATTTCTACTACCCGGCCTTGCTCTTTATTATTATAGAAACCACACTGATATTGACGCAGAGCGGTCACAGAAATTGTGGATCTGTGTTTTGTCTGCGTTATAAATCTGTGTTGTCTCTTTAATTATACAACAACTTTAGTTGTCTTGCCAATATTTATGCTCGTGAATGTTTTCCGGTCGGTGATCTTTTTTCTCGTATGGTTGGTAACCTTTTCCGAAACCAAAATCTTTCATCATTTTAGTTGGGGCATTGCGAATATCCAATGGGACTGGGTCAAGTCGATTGTTTTTAACATCATCAAGGGCGGCTGAATAAGCGTCGTCAACTGCCCGAGATTTTGGTGCTTTGGCCAGGTATATTGTCAATTCGGCGATTGCATCATTGGCTTCGGGCATGCCCATAAATGATATTGCTTCACGCGTTGCTGCCGCCAAAATTAATGCTTGTGGATCGGCCAGCCCAATATCTTCAGACGCGGCTCTCATTAATCGCCGCAAAATATATAGTGGTTCTTCTCCAGCCTCGAGCATGCGGGCCAAGTAATGCAGTGATGCATCGATATCAGAGGCTCGCACAGATTTATGCAAAGCGGATATGGCATCAAAGTGGCCATCGGATGATTTGTCGTAGCGAATAAATTTTCCCTGGATAGCGTCTTCAGCATCGGCCAAAGTTATTTTTATCAAACCTGTCTTGTCCTTCTTGGCTGTCGAAATTGCTAGTTCCAAGGCATTGTAGGCATCTCTGGCATCACCCTCGCAAAGGCGGGCTATGTGTTTAATTGCCGCATCGTCTATTTTAACCTTGAATTTTCCGTATCCCCTATCATTATCTTTAATGGCATTTTTAAGTATTCGAATGATATCTTCTTCAGATAGTTCACGGAGGTGAAAAACGCGAGCCCTGGACAGTAGTGGCGCATTAACCTGAAAGGATGGATTTTCCGTTGTCGCACCGATTAAAATAATTGTGCCGTCTTCAACTGCCGGCAAAAAAGCATCTTGCTGAGTTTTATTGAAGTGATGAATTTCATCCACAAACAAAACGGTCTTTTGCTGATGGAATTTTTTCCGCGTTTTAGCTTCGTCCAAAGCTTTTCGAACGTCAGATATTCCGGAGGTGACGGCAGAAAAAGGCTGGAAGAATGATTCGGTTTTGTTGGCAATCAGCCGTGCCAATGTTGTTTTACCGGAGCCCGGAGGACCCCACAAAATCATTGAAAAAAGTTTATCTGCTTCAATTGCCCGGCGAAGTATCTTGTCTTTTCCGAGGATATGATCTTGACCGATATAATCTTTAAAATCAGCCGGCCGCATCCGGTCAGCAAGAGGAGCCCCCAGTTTTAGGTTCTCATCAAATAGATCTAGCATTTTAATATATTATTGGTTATTGATTGCTGTAAGATTTGCTACATCTTCCGCTGTTAGCAGTCTGATCCCGTGGAGCCAAAGTGGGGTGTGTGGCAATGTGTCAGTTAAATCTCGGATCGAACTTTCATAGTCCGGGACCTGCATTTGCTGATCGAATTTTCTGTACACGTCTTTAATATGTCTTCTTGTGTTTGAGACGAAAGAGCATTTTTCATTGATTGAGTCTTGAGGGAAAATTTCTGCAATTAAACCCTTTAAATGATCTGGCACAATAATTCGATCAATATCGTCAAGAGGAACATTGCCAATGGCATTATATTCATATGGGCCATTATGAAGTGATGGCATGTTGTGCAAGGAGTTATTCGCAATTTTATTCAATGTTGAGGCGCACAATATAGAATGTTTCATTCTTTCTTCTTCGTCCTCAGGCATTAAATATTCATAATAAAGATTTCCTTGCACTTCTTGATTGGAGCTGTTCCCGTACGGTGGTTTTATCCACGGTCTTTCTGCTAAAACTGGTAAAATTGCTGAACCGCCTTCATACAACCTTTGGGGCCAACCCTCAACAATGTCTCTCATAAATTGAGCTGCTGGAGTTTCTTTTCCTAAAAGATAATCATTGTAATATCCATAATCTGATTCGCCATCCCAAATATACCGGTCATTGGGTCCATTGGTATAGATAGTTCGACCAGTATTTTTTTCTTTTAGAGTAAATATGCCTGCCTCTTCATTGAAGTCTGCTTCAACATCAGGATCATAGGTATTTCCAACAATGATTTCAAGATTTTCACTCGACGTCGCGGAACTAAACGCGCCAGTCATCTCGATATCCTTCAATCTCTTGGGGGATAATATCCCGTTTTTCACGAAACTGGATAGAATCTCAAGATTTTTTGCTTTTGCCTTAGCTTCAAATTTTGACCCGACTTCATTTTTTTTGGGGGCCAATACTGACATACGTCGGTCGTTTACAGAGAGTTCATCTGAATCAATTTTTGTACCAGTTGGTTCCATAATTATTTTTTTTCATCTATGTACTTTGCGGCGGAGAGGCCGGCAATCGCGCCTTCGCCTGCGGAAATAACAATTTGTTTGTAATAGGAATTTGTTAAATCCCCTGCTGCAAAAACTCCTTCGCGGGAGGTTGAATGGTCTTTATTGGTTTTTATTTGATTGCGCTCATCCATATCGACAAACTCTTTAATGATTCCATCGGCGACAATGTAGCCAACTTCAACAAAAATACCGTCAACATCAATTTCGTTTTCCTTGTTGTTTTTGTGGTAGACAAGTGACTTTACAATTTGATCACCCTTAATCTCAGCAATGGTAGCACCGGTAATTATTTCAACATTAGACAATTTCTTAACTTTTTCAATTAAAACCTCTTCAGCCCGAAACTCTTCGCGTCTGTGAATCAAATAGACTTTTTTAGCTATTTTGGCCAAGAGAAGCGCGGCATCAAAGGCCGAATTTCCGCCACCATTAACGGCAACAATTTTATTTTTGAAAAATGGCGCGTCGCAAGTTGCGCAGTATGAAACACCTTTGCCTTTGAAATCATTTTCACCCTTAACCTTGAGTTGTCGCGGGACTTTTCCAAAAGCTAAAATCAATGACTTGGCGTGGTATTTTTCTTTTGAACCAGTTAAAACAAAATCACCAGATTTTTCTTCCAGGTGAGTGATTTCATCAAAAGCGAGTTCGGCGCCAAATTTTTTTGCTTGATCAACAAATTTAGTTGCTAAATCTGTGCCTGCAATTAAATCAAAACCCGGGTAGTTTTCAATATCGGGGGTTTTTACCACTTGTCCGCCGACTTCTTTGGTTATAACAAGAGTTTTTAGCATCCGACGGCTGGTATATATTGCCGCTGTCATGCCAGCTGGTCCGCCACCAACTATTATTACATCGTATAACATTTTTCTCCTTAAATATCTAAAAGATTTAAACCAATTTCATCGTCGTGTTTTCGGACTAATTCAATATCCAGTTGATGCAAAATTATTTCACAAGTGGCGGCGACAACCAGCTCGTCCACATGACCGCCGAAAGCGGCAAAAGTTTTATTTGACAGCGTTGCGTGGCTATGTATGATGGTTTTATCGTCCATTTGGCTAACGTTGCCTGCATAATTTAAAATTTCTAAAATACCGGAAAGTTCTTTCCGAATATACTCTTTTTTATCTAAGTCGTAAATTGCCAATTTTGCCGACTGCGCTGCCCCTATGCCAGAGAAACTGCCGAATTTAATATTGTTTTTCTGACAAAAACTTACAAGCGACGAGATTGCCTCATCTCCCTTTTTCAAGCGAATTATAAATGATTTCATAGTTGAATGTGAACAATTAAAAATAAACCAAGAATTTCCAGAAGTCGACCAATACTCTTCAGTGCAGGCCAAGCAGCTGGAATAAAAAATAGTACCAAAACAACCCAGATGAAGTTGCCCTTGATAAAGCGCCAAAGGGACCAAACTAAAATAATTAAAATTACCAGAGAAATTAAACTGGAGTATCCGGGTGATAAGCCCATGATTACTTTGTCGTAATAGGCAAATATTTTGCTTAGATCCATAGTGTTTTTTTCTTAAAGTTTGCCGACAACAACGACGATGTCATAGGCTGAGCCAACAACGGAAGTATTTTTTGAGACTTCAGTTTGCCGATCAGGCAAAGCGGCTTTAACCAGATTTGCTGCAGATGAATCATCGGTTTTGTAATAAATATAGGTTTTGCTGTAATTAAATGATTTGGCGTTACCTGTGCCCTTAACGCTAAATCCGGCAGCTTTAAGCGTGTTGGCAACAGTAGTAGCAGAATTTTTTACTCCAGATCCATTTAAAACGGAAATTGCGATAGTTGATTTATCGACTGTTGGCACAGCAGTTACTGTTGGCGTCGCTGTGACTGCTGGGGTGCTGCTGGCCCCAGACTGACTGTTATAATTTTTAGCTGAGTCAGTGGTAGTATTAATAATATCACTTAAGTTTTGACTGCTCTTCTTTTTGTATGAACCATCAACATAACTTTTTATTGTGGCATAATTTTGCCAGACAACTAAACCTATTAAGGTGCAAACTGCTAAGGCTATAATAGTCGGATAAACCCAACGATGTTTTTTAGTTTTGCTGTTTTTTGGGTCTCTTATAGCTCGCTTATTGCCAACGCTGTTGCCGTTACTCATGGGAGTATTAGCAAAAAAATCACCTTCGTGTGACTCCTGAAATAAATTGCCCTCGTCTTTTTCTTCTATCTTTTTTCTGGCAACTTTAATCTCGGCCTGAACGACTTTTTTAGAGATTGGCCTGTAAGTTTTTGGACGAATATCATCTGAAATACCCAAATCCCCTCCTGACTACACGGACGAAATACATCACTGAAAATAAAGATAGGCCAGCAATAATATTGTAGCAAATTTTAGCAACTCGAACAATTTGATGACTTTTGATTTCCGTGTTGTGTCCGTGTGCAAAATCTGTGCAGTTATTTACCAGCGGGATTTTTTCATCGTTACAGTTTTAAGCGGCTTTTTGGCTAATTTTTTCTCTATCTTAGCTGCATGGGCCTTTTTAATCAAAATCTCACCCTTCTTTTCGTCAACAACCATTTGGACGACGTCACCTTTGTTCCACTTTAGTTCCCTGGTAACTGATTTAGGTAATGTAACGCATAAGCTGTAGTTAGAAAACTTAATCAATTTTCTGTTTTCTGATTCCATAGTTCGCCCTCCAATAAAAATATACTAATTGTTACTAGTATATATTGCGTGTCAACTTTTTTCAATTAGGAGCGATTTACTGGTGGAATTTTCGAATTACACCCTTAACTTTTCCTTGAATTGTGACCCTGCCTTTGGCAAAACGCATTGGTCTCATGGTTTTATTGGCTGGCTGCAAACGAATACCGCTTGGCTCGTTGTAATAGCGTTTAAGAGTGGCGTTTTCATTGTCGATTAGGGCAACAACTATTTCTCCATTTCGTGGGTTTTGTGATTGCTCAATAATTACATAATCACCATCGAGTATGCCGTCGTCTATCATTGATTCGCCGCGGACGCGCAGGGCGAACGTTCGGCGCCCCATCATGTCTTTAGGGATATCTATTGTTTCGTTTGTGCGAATGGCTTCAATTGGCTTGCCGGCATCGATGACTCCCGAGAGGGGTATTTCGAAAGTGTCGATGCCGGATGCGAACGCCGGTGTCAGCTGGATTGAACGAGCCTCCATCGCCTCTTTGGTCAGATAGCCTTTCTCTTCTAATATAGAAATGTACTCGGCCACTGTGGAGACCGATGAAAGCTCAAAATAATATGCAATTTCTCTAAAGCTTGGTGCATAACCGTTTTCCGTAATGAAATTGCGGATAAAGTCGAGAATCTCTTTTTGTCTTTTGGTTAAACTCTCCATATTTTCCTTATTCCAAAAACCCGCCATTGAATGGTTCGGTTTTTATTCTATTAATGTTTGGTTTGTGTTCGGTATTCATGTATACAGTATACCAAACACAACCCGAACACTGTCAAGAATATTTTAAAAAATATATCTGCACTAGTAGAAGATAATTTAGGCATAAAAAAAGCAGCGCTACCGTAGTAGAGCTGCAAGGCCAAGGTGTTGGTGGTCAGGGAGCGGTGCTGGTGACAACAGCCAGATAACGGCCACTGTTGTCAGGATCAGTCCGCAAACCGACAAAACTAACAAGAATCTGTATTTGCGTGTGGACATATGCCACCTCCATTTACTATTAACATTATATCATACATATTAAAAAAAGTCAATAGCAGTGTGGTGAATTCTACTCCGAAATGCAACTTTTAATGAAAACCTCGTGTGGCGTTAGATAACCAAGTCGTTTCCTTGGTCTATGGTTTAAGAGTCTTGCGGCTCTATCAACATCTTTCTGTGCCACTGTATCAAACCGTGTACCCTTTGGGAAGAATTCTCTTAGGAGCCCATTCGTATTCTCATTAGTTCCTCTCTCCCAGGAGTGATAGGGGTAAGCGAAATA
>Ga0194044_10001312_pt1 | contig 12650 bp, 12 predicted proteins | sample JunL4417m_MetaG_FD_155460 | JGI IMG/M metagenome (GOLD analysis project Ga0194044, IMG submission 155460) | Anoxic zone freshwater microbial communities from boreal shield lake in IISD Experimental Lakes Area, Ontario, Canada - Jun2016-L442-17m | ecosystem: Environmental > Aquatic > Freshwater...
CGTCGCCCAGGCAGGCCAGCGCGCCGCCCAGGAGCTGGCCCGTGTTTTCGCCGGTCCAGGTTTCCATGAGCCGCCAAGCGAAGATCGCGCCGGGCACCACTATGGCCAAGACCAGGGCCACAAGCACGATTAGGAAAATCAGCCGCGCCGTGTCTTTCATGGGTTTACCCCTCCCAGGGCTTGGGCCAGCCAGACCGCCCGTAGTGCGTTCTTGGGCACGCCGGCCGCCTCATAGACCTTGTTTTTACTGCCGAGCTGGGCATAGAGGGCGCGCAGCGCGGCCGCGTCCTCTGCCGTCGGGGGGCGATTCAGTAGGCCGGCCGGTCGCACCACTCGCACCAGTGCCCCGCCGCTTAGCCCCCCTTTTTCGTCCGTTTCGCCCCGTTGCGGGGGGTCTTGCGCCAGTGCACTACCCTGCCAGGGGCGCAAGGTTGCGGAGGATTGCCGCAGGCCGGCCAGGTCAGCGTCACTCACATAGCCCACAGCCAGCCGTTGCGCGCCCCCGTCCGAGACCAGAAGGGCATCCCCGATGTACGCGCCGAGCTTCTCCGCGCCCGTCGCCGCCCGCCCCGTATAGAACGCGGCGTCACTGGCCGAGGCCGTCCCGAAAATCAGCCGATCGGGAATGTTGGAAGCAATCAGCGCGTCGCCGGCGCCTTTCGCCCCGAGGCGTTGCGTTCCGATCACCAGATGGACCCCCGCCGCCCGGCCCATGGATGCCATCTCAAGCAGGGGTTGACCGCACTCAGGGGCCGCCCCGAGTAGGTTAGCCAGGTCGTCAACGAAAGCGAAGATCGCCGGCCAGCTCTGTCCCGTCTTGGCCCGGGTCGTCATCTTGTCGCGCAACCAGGCCAGCGCCCGCGCCGCTTCGGGGGGATCACTGACCACGGCCCAGCCGTTGACCAGGTTCCCGATTGCCAGCCAGTCTTGGGGCTTGAAGGTCAGGGCCACGATGGCCACACGGCCGGCGGGGTTTTGCCGGGCCAGATGAAAGGCCACGGCGCGCATCGCGGTTGACTTGCCGCGCGCGGTGGGACCCACGGCCAGCAAGTGAGGAGCCGTCGCGAAGTCTACCCCCGCAATGGTCTTGCGCGGGGTCAGACCGAGGGGCACGGCCAGCTTGAGGCCGCGGAGCTGGGGGCCGGCCACGGTCACGGGCCAGGGCGAGGGGATCTCCGCGAAGATCACGCCGGCGTCACTGTAGACGCGGACGGGAGAGGCCCCGACGGCCGCTTCCAGCGCGCCGGCCAGCCGTAGGGCTTTACTCAGGTTCGCTTGGCGCGGCTCGTAGAGGCGCAGGGCGAAAGTGAACGTATGCGGCCCCTGCCAGGCACCGCACTGGTGACAATAGAGGCCATCGGCCACGAAAGCCGCGCCGATACGTTGCTCTGCAAGGCGCATGTACGCCTTGACCTGGTCAGAATCACCGTTGCCTTGCATGGGCTTACCCTCCATTTGGCAAACAAAAACCCCGCGGGGTAAACCGTGGGGTTTGCTGGCAACGGTGGTATAATCCGCCGCAAGTCAAGCCGTGCTTACCCCACGGTTCGGCCCAGGGGCTGGTAAGTGGTTACGACACTTCCAGCCCCGCCGGTCATCGTCTCAGGTTGTTACTTCGTGCGCTTCCTCTTCGGCCCCGGTCGCACCGTTGCCGTGTACGCGGCCAAGCTGGCCTGATTGAATAGCCAAAGGCGCCCGCCGAGCTTTTGCGCGGTCACTTGGCCGCCCCTGGCCAGCCGGGCCAAGTGAAACGTAGTATACCCCGTCAGGGCTTGCGCCTCTTCGGTGGTCAGCCAGCCGGCCGATAGAATGTCGGTCATTGCGTCCCCTGGTATCATGTAACGTACACTTACGGGATTATACGCTATACCGTGTCACGTTGTCAAGTCCCCAGTTTCGCCTATTTGAATCTGCGTTTCAGCCGCTTGTAGATCTCATCATCACCGCGCTTGCCCACCAGGAGGACGTTGACCTGCCGGCTGGCGTCGGCGATCTCGTAGTAGATGCGATACTCGCCGCTGTCCACGCGGTAGCCGGCGTCGATGGGTTTACAGTCCTGGGGTCGTGGGTTGAGCGTCAGCTCGAGGATCTTCACCAGCAACTGGCGGGCGATCTTGGCTTGGTAGCGTTGCGGGTCGGCCAGCTCCTGCTGCACATCGCGCTCTACGATCAAACTATACATGGGTCGGCAGGTCCATGCTCACGCCATGGGCACGCTCGACGGTGGCGACCAGCTCATCGAACGTGACGAAGCCATCCTCGGCGGCCGCCCGCTTGGCCAGCTGGAACAACTCGACCTCGCGCTCGTGCTCCAGGGCCTCCAGCCGGCGCAGATCGGGCACGCCGATAATGGCGGCCACCGGCGTGCCCTTGCGCTCGATCACTACGCGGTCGCCGCGGTACTCAATACGGTTCAGCACATCGCCAATCGACGTGCGCAGTTGCATTGCGCTGATACTTGCAAACATCGTTACACCCCCCACATGTTACATGTGTTATGACTGGTTATAACTGACACAATTGTACAGCCAGTTGGGCTGCGCTGTCAAGCCCCCGAAGTGGGCAAGCGCGCGTCCTGTTTCGAGGGGGGGCAGGTCCCTTTTCCCCGTCTTGCGCCCGTCTGCCCCAGTTGCGGGGCGTTGTAGCTGCCCCCGCAAATAACCGCCGCGCAGAACGACCTACAAGCCCCGTTGCGGAGGCTATAGGTCAAAACAGACGGCCCCGCCGCCCACAATGCCCAGCGCCCCCGCCTTGCGCCCCTTGCGCCCGCGTGATACACTTTGCGCCAGTTGTGGGGCGTTGTAGCTGCCCCCGCAAACCGCAAAGGGGGGATCACATGGGCCAGGTTTACTCTACCGCACAGGCCGCCAAGTTGGCGGGAATCTCCGAGGGGACGGTAAGAAACTACGTGCGCTTCCCTCAGTACGCCGGCTACTTTTCCGAGGGAGCTAACCCGCCGGCCGGCCAGCCGCGCCAACTCACCGAGGCAGACTTGACCTTGCTCGCCTACATCCGCGAGAAGACTGCCGCCGGCGTCCCCCATGACCAGGTCGCCGCGCAGATCGCCGCGGGGGAGCTGGCAGGTTTCACCTGGTCAGTACCCGAGGCCGCGCCGCAAGATGCCGCCGCGGGGGATCACTGGGACGTAAACCCAGCGGCCGGTCAGGGACAAACCGCCGCCCTCGCGCTGGGCCAGCCATGGGTTGACCTACTCAATACCACGCTGCAAGGCGCCCAGGCCCGCGAAGCCGTCTTGACGGATCGCCTCATCGCGGCCGAGACGCGCGCCGCCCGCGTCGAGGGCCAGCTTGAGGCCGCTCAAGCCCAGCTTGTCGAGCTGAAAGCCGCCCAGGGTCGGCCGTTCTGGCGCCGTATCTTCGGGGGGTAACGTGTTGCGCCCCCGCAACCCGCCCCGCCTGACCGTGTACGCAGGGCAGTTTGGCCCGATATGGCCGCGCCCATCGGTCCGATTGCGATAGGTCTATTGACCCGATAGGGCGCGCTTAGGGGCCGTTTCCTGGCCGTATTGACCCTATTTGCCTGCACCTCCTACCTGTTTTTCTGTTTTAGGAAGCGCCTCCGCGTCGCGCCTGGTCAGCCGCGCGGTGTCCCTCCGGCCTCCAGCTCACGCGCCTCGTGGGCGGCGATTTCCGCGGAGGTCATGGTGGCCCAGGCGAGCGCCGGCTGGCCGTAGAGCTCCAACTCGCTGCCGTCGGCGAAGATCAGGTCGAAGCCCTTGCGTATGGGTACACCGATGCGAATGCCGGCGATGGTCTTGCCTTTCAGAAATTCCAGTAGCTCAATGACGTCAGGGTTGGTCAGGGTATGTTCGGTCATGGTCCTGCGCTCCTCGCGCGCGGTTTACGGGGCGCGGTGGGTGCTGACGACGTGTAGCGTGCCCCGTAAAATTGCTTCTTGACATTGGGCTCAGGGCGTGCTATCCTATGCACAGATTGGCCGGGTGTCCTGTCCGCCCCACGGTACCCACTCCGCGGATGTCTGGCAGGAGTTGCGTCGCACGCTGATGCGCACCCCCGGCCTTTTGCATTTAAAGCAGGTCGAGCAGCTCCTGCTCAGTCACCACATGCTGGGCGCGGTGCTCGCCGCGTGTAATGCCCCAGGCCAGATCGTGCGCTGGCGATTTTTTCCCCACCTGAGCGAAGATGATTTGCTTACCAGTATAGCCCGGATCACTCAACCGGATCAGGTATAGCAGCCGTTCGCGCAGCACGGCCTCGTGGCCGGTATACTCGGTGTCGATCACAATGCGATCGGCCGCCACCAGGTAGCGCCACAGCAGCAGGTAGAGCCCGGCGGTGAAGATGCGCAGGACGTGCCCTGTTTGGCCGGCCTGCGGGCGTTTTTGCTTCAGCTTGGCGAGGGCGGCCAGCTTCACGCGCGCAGGGATCCGGAGGCTGTAATGCTCGCCATTCGAGAAGGCCAGGATCGTGTCGGCGTTCGTGCGCTCGATCTTGCCGCTCTGGTCGACCTCGGCGGTGTAGTGCTGTTTGACCATCAGCCCGCTCTTCCTTCTTCCTCGGTCACAGTGGCCGGCGAGGCCACCACCAGCAGCCGCTTAGCGGGCTCGATGATGAAGTAGTAGCCGCCGGCCGCACCGCCGGCATTGGCTATTGTCAGCCCCGCAGCGCGCAGCAGGAAGGGCCCCACCTCCGGCCGTGCCAGGCGCAGCAGCACGTCGATGTCTTTCGTGGTGCGGGCGTGCAGGCCCAGGCGCAGTTGCAGCGCCAGGCCGCCTTTCAGCAGCCAACTGTCCGGCTGCAGGGCCAACAGCCGTGCCAGGAAGCGATCGAAGGCGATCAGCTTGCGCAGGCGCGTTTCTAGCGCGTTACGGAAGGCGCTACCGTTTTTGTAGTTCATGGTTGCGCCACCTCCGCGAGGGCGCGGCGCAGTACCTGCACCAGACGCTGGCTTCGCGGCGCCGCCTCCGCCAGCAGCCGTTCGGGTGCAGTCAGGCCGCTCCGCACCGCCTCGCGCGCCGCCTGCATTACAAATTCGTCGGAGAGGCCAGCCAGCGCTACATCGGCGATGGTGCGGGGCACGGTCGTCACCGGCAGCCCTTCATACTGGGTGATGTCCGCGGGGCTGATCTGGTTGGTGTGCAGGTGCAGGCGCAGGCCAGGCCGTCGGTGCGCGGCGGGACGGGGCACGGTGACGTGGATCGTGTCCGGCAGTACGTCCGAGAGTTCGTAGAGCAGCAGTGCGCTCTCATGGGAAATGACAGAAGCGGGGCCGGTGGCCAGCCAGGCAATCACCAGGTCCTCGTAACGGGAATGCGGGAATTGCGTCAGCCGGTAGACGCCGTGGTGGCTGCGCTGCAGGTGGCCGACGTGCGCGAAGTACGCCAGGCGGCGCCGGTCCACGCCGGCGGCTTCGGCCTGCGCGGTCGTGAAGTAGCCAGCCTGCCCATCGGCAAGGTCGTAGAGCTGGGCGAGATGGTTGACCCGGGGCATGGTGCTTGTTTCCTGTATGTAGAATGTCCTTGAAATGCGGACATTACGCATACATTATAGCCCATCCGGCGCATTTGGCAAGTTAGCGCGCTCAGTATGCACTTGGTATTCTCCTGACCCAGGGCGCCCAGGTTGGGGCGGCTTGTCACGGATTAGCGGCTGTGCTAGAATTATTGAACGGCCGGTGGGTGTGCCCGGCGTCCTAAAGCAAAAGCCGACCAGGGACAAGCTGATCGGCTTCCTATCCCGACTCCTGTAACCCCAGGAACCGGGGCATTGCAGCCCTCATTGTAGCGCGGTTGTGCGGAGTGAGCAAGTGAGTGAGGCCGCGGCCCTGGTTTTTGGGGTCGCGGCGTTTTTGTTGTATTCCTGGGCCAGAGAGTCGCCCGGAGTGACATGGAAGCAACCCAACTCAACTGGATCGCCAACTTCATCTGGGGCATCGCCGACGACATCCTGCGCGACCTCTACGTGCGCGGCAAGTATCGGGATGTGATCTTGCCTATGGTGGTGCTGCGCCGGCTGGATGCGGTGTTGGAGCCGAGGAAGCCGGATGTGCTGGCGATGAAGGCCGCGTTGGATCGGGCCGGCATCACCAACCAGGATCAGGCGTTGCGCCAGGCCGCGGGCCAGGTCTTCTACAACACGTCGCCCTTCACCCTGCGCGATCTCCGGGGCCGTGCCAGCCAGCAGGCGCTGAAGGCCGATTTCGAGGCGTATCTGGACGGCTTCTCCCCCAACGTCCAGGAGATCCTCGACAACTTCGAGTTCCGCAATCAGATTCCACGCCTCTCCAAAGCCGACGCACTGGGCACGTTAATCGAGAAGCTCCTGGCTCCCGATGTCAACCTCAGCCCCAATCCTGTGCTGAACGGTGACGGCTCGGTGAAGCACCCCGGCCTGGACAATCACGCCATGGGCACCATCTTCGAGGAGCTGGTGCGCCGCTTCAACGAGGAGAACAACGAGGAGGCCGGCGAGCACTGGACCCCGCGCGACGCGGTGAAGCTAATGGCGCGGCTGATCTTTCTGCCCATCGCCGATCAGCTCGAATCGGGCACCTACCTGCTCTATGACGGCGCGTGCGGCACACTCGGCATGTTGACCGTGGCCGAGGAGACATTGCAGGGGCTGGCCCAAGCCCGCGGCAAGCAGGTGTCCATTCACCTCTACGGCCAGGAGATCAACGCCGAGACCTACGCCATCGCCAAGGCGGATCTGCTGCTCAAGGGCGAAGGCGAGGCGGCGGACAACCTGGTGGGCGGGCCGGAGCACTCGACCCTGGCCAACGACGCGTTTCCGGCCCATGAATTCGACTTCATGCTCTCGAACCCGCCCTACGGCAAGAGCTGGAAGAGCGATCTGGAGCGCATGGGCGGCAAAGACGGCATCAAAGACCGGCGCTTCCTGATCGAGCACGCAGGCGACCCGGAGTATTCGCTGCTGACCCGTTCCAGTGACGGCCAATTGCTGTTCCTGGCTAACATGCTCTCAAAGATGAAGCACAGCACGCCGCTGGGCAGTCGCATCGCCGAGGTGCACAACGGCTCGTCGCTCTTCACCGGCGACGCGGGCCAGGGTGAGAGCAACATTCGCCGCTGGATCATCGAGAACGACTGGCTGGAGGCGATCGTTGCGCTGCCGCTGAACATGTTCTACAACACCGGCATCGCCACCTACATCTGGGTGCTGTCCAACCGCAAGCCGGCGCATCGCCGCGGCAAGGTGCAGCTCATTGACGCCACCCAGTGGTACAAGCCGCTGCGCAAGAACCTGGGCAAGAAGAACTGCGAGCTGGCGGACGAGGATATTGACCGTGTCTGCGCGACCTTTCTGGCCTTCGCGGAGACCGCACACTCGAAGATCTTCCCCAACGCCGCGTTCGGCTACTGGAAGGTGACGGTCGAGCGGCCGTTGCGGCTGCGAGTGGATCTGTCTGACTCGGCGCGGGCTGCTCTCCGACGGGCCTGCGCAGAAGTGGACGATGAACCGTTGGCTAATCTGGCCGACCGACTGGCCGCCAGCTTCGGCCCAGGCCCCCACACCGACTACAACACCTTCCTGGCGCAGGTTGAGACCGACGCCGAGCGCCACGGCGTGAAGCTGACGGCCAAACGCTTGAAGCTGCTCCAGACTGGCCTGGCTCAGCGCGACGAGATGGCGACGCCGGTGATCAAGAAGACCCACAAGAAGGGCACGGCCCCCGATCCCCTGCGCGGGGTGTGCGCTGCCACCGTCGCCGGCAAGCCTGCCGTGGTCGAGTACGAGCCAGACCCCGACCGGCGCGACACCGAGCAGGTGCCGCTGCTGGAGCCGGGCGGCATCGAGGCGTTCCTGCGCCGCGAGGTGCTGCCGCACGTGCCGGACGTCTGGTATGATCCCGCCAGCGTCAAGACGGGTTACGAGATCAGCTTTACGCGTTACTTCTACAAGCCGCAACCGCTGCGTCCGCTGGCTGAGATCCGGGCTGACATCCTGGCGGTGGAGCGGGAAACGGATGGGCTGCTGGCTGAGATTATCGGGGGTGTCCGGTGATCGCCGACCTCAAGCCCTACCCCGCGTACAAAGACTCTGGCGTGCCGTGGCTTGGAGAGATTCCCGCGTATTGGGCGATTGAGCGACTCAAGTCGTCGATGATCAATGTCATTGAGCCAACTGCCGAACGGCAAGTCGGCGATCTCTATGTCGCCCTTGAACACGTCGAGAGTTGGACGGGGCACCTCAGACAAGCGAGATCAGATGTAACGTTTGACAGCCAGGTCAAACGCTTTAGGTCTGGAGATGTACTGTTCGGCAAGCTGCGTCCGTATCTCGCAAAGGTCACTCGGCCGAGAAGTGACGGCGTCTGCGTCGGCGAGTTCTTGGTTCTTCGCCCCCGCGGTTCCTACGCCACCGCCCCCTACATGGAGCAACTGCTTCGATCGGAGCCAGTTATTGACGCAATCAACAGCTCTACCTTTGGGGCGAAGATGCCGCGTGCTGATTGGCAGTTCGTGGGTGGAATGGCGGTCACGCTTCCACCCCTCTCCGAACAAGCCGCCATCGTCCGCTACCTCGACTACGTGGACCGCCGCATTCGCCGCTACATCCGCGCCAAGCAGAAGCTGATCGCACTGCTCAATGAGCAGAAGCAGGCCATCATCCACCAGGCGGTGACGCGTGGCCTCGACCCGAACGTCCGGCTCAAGTCATCGGGGGTGGCGTGGCTGGGAGATGTGCCGGAGCATTGGGAGGTGTCTAGGGTCAAGGCTGAGTTTCAATGCCTCAATCGTCGTCGTGTGCCTCTGAGCGCCACCGAACGAGGAGCGATGAGCTTGCAGCGTTATGACTACTACGGCGCGTCCGGTGTGATCGACAAGGTTGATGACTATCTGTTCGACGATGATCTATTGCTCATCGCAGAGGACGGGGCAAACCTCGTTCTACGCAACTTGCCATTGGCGATCATTGCCCATGGTAGGTTCTGGGTCAACAATCACGCTCATATTCTGAAGCCCAAGCGCGGTAATCTCGATTATCTGTCGGCGGTTATGGAGACCATAAACTATCAGCCTTGGATCTCAGGGGCTGCACAACCGAAGCTCACCCAAGATCGTCTCATGTGCATCACGTTAGCTGTTCCGCCACGGAATGAACAGGACCGGGTCATTGAAGTAATGCAAGACGAGACATCGGCGCTTCGTGGCACCATTGCACGCGCCCAGCGCGAAATCTCCCTCCTCCGCGAATACCGCACTCGCCTGATCGCTGACGTGGTGACGGGCAAGCTCGACGTGCGCGCCGCGGCGGCCGTTTTGCCGGAGGAGGGCGAGGCGCCGGAGGTCTTGGAGGAGGCGCCAGACGAAGCTGAAGAAGGGGACGAGTCTGTTCCTGAAGATGAGGAGGCCGAGACATGACAACTAGCCGCGCTCTGGGCCTAATCGCCAGGGCTGGTTTTCATTTGATGGGCATTTGATAGCTCGCAGCATTTTTGGCGTATGCTCGCAGCGTTCAGCGTGCTACGAGCGCCAGTGCGCCCCTTGAAGCGCCGTATCTGGCCGGATTTGCCCGGATTGGGCGTTGCTTGGCGCCGCGCTCGCACCTGTGCGTAGTGGATCCGCATGTATGCGAGACAACATTGTGCGCCGGTCATTTGATGGGCATTTGATAGATCCGCAAAAAAGGAAAGCGATCTGGCCGCGACCAGCGCGGAGGAGGGCGCATGAACCCACGTTTCACCATCACTTACGCAATGACCCAGGGGTTGGCGCAGATCGAGCGCGCCCGCGGCTTTCTGGAGGCGGCTCAGCTTTCCGAGAAGTGGGTGCGTCAGATGAGCGAGCGGGCGCTGCTGCTGGAAGCCCACCACACCACGCATATCGAGGGCACCCGGCTGACGCTGGCCGAGGCCGAGCTGTTGCTGGCCGGGCAGCCGGTGCCCCAGGCTGACGTTGATGACGTGCGCGAATTGCTGAACTACCGCGACGCTTTCAATCTGGTCGCTGAATACCTCGATTCTGGCGCGCCCATCACCGAGGGTCTCGTTCGGGAGGTTCATCGGCGGTTGGTCATTGGGGTGCGTGGTGAGCGGGCGCGGCCGGGCGAATACCGCCTGGCGCAGAACTACATCGTCAACTCGCTTACCAGCGAGATCATTTATACGCCGCCCTCGGCGGGTGATGTGCCCGATTTGATGCGAGAACTCGTGAATTGGCTCAACGCACCGGGCGCGGTGCATCCGGTGCTCGTCAGCGGCATCGCACAGTTCCAGCTTGTCCAGATCCATCCCTTCTTGGACGGCAACGGCCGCACCTCCCGGTTGCTCTCCACATTGTGCCTCTACCGAGCCGGGTATAATTTCAAGCGCCTGTTTACGATCAGTGAATACTACGATCGCGATCGGAGTGCTTTTTATACAGCACTTCAGACGGTGCGAGAGCGGGATATGGACCTAACCGACTGGCTGGAGTATTTTGTTACAGGGCTAGCGATGCAGTTGGGCGAGGTAACAGAACGCGGCAGACAGGCAATCCAGCTTGATGTCTTCACCCGTGAGTACGGATTGAATGCACGCCAGGGCATCGCAGTGCGGCATCTTTTGCAGCACGGGGCATTGACCATTCAGTCGTTTGAAGCGCTTGTTTCCGGTGTCAATCGTCGCACCCTGCAACGTGACCTCAAAGTGTTACTTAACAAGGGACTCGTGACGGTCGAGGGTGCGACGCATCAATTGGTCTATCACCTGCCCAAGACGCATTAGGTTTGCGACATCTTTGCGACAAGGTTTGCGACATTCTTGCGACACAACTTGCGACAGACGCTCCGCGGAGGCGCGTGTGACTACTGACACCAGCGAAAAGGGTCTCGAAAGCCTGATCGTCGCGGCCATGGTCGGCACGCCGGCGTCGGCGCCAGCACCTGGCGGCATCGGCTCGCCGACTGCGCTCTACGGCGGCACGGGCTGGCTCCTGGGCGATTGGCGCGACTACGACCGCGACTACGCGGTGGACCTGATGCAGCTCGCCATCTTCCTGCGCGTCACCCAACGGGATGCGGCCGCCGCGCTCGATCTGGGCGAGGACACCCCGACGCGGCGCAAGTTCCTGGCCCGCCTGCAAGGGGAGATCAACAAGCGCGGGGTGATTGACGTGCTGCGCAACGGCGTCAAGCACGGACCGCACCAGCTCGACCTGTTCTACGGCACGCCCACGCCCGGCAACACGGTGGCCGCGGAGCGTTACGCCCAGAACCGCTTCACCGTCACCCGGCAACTGCGCTACAGCCGCGATCAGGGCACCCTGGCCCTCGACTTGTGCCTCTTCATCAACGGCCTGCCCATCGCCACCTTCGAGTTGAAGAACAGCCTGACCAAGCAGACCGTAGCCGACGCCGTCGAGCAGTACCAGCGCGATCGGAACCCACGCGAGCGGCTCTTCGAGTTCGGCCGCTGCGTCGTACACTTTGCGGTGGACGATCACGAGGTGCGCTTCTGCACCCACCTGCAAGGCAAAGAGTCATGGTTCTTGCCCTTCAACCAGGGCTGGCACGACGGCGCCGGCAACCCGCCGAACCCAGACGGCCTCAAGACCGATTACCTGTGGAAGCGCACCCTGACCCCCGCTGGCCTGACTAGCATCCTGGAGAACTACGCTCAGGTCGTCGAAACCAAGGACGAGAAGACCGGCAAGAAGCGGCGGACGCAGATCTGGCCCCGCTACCATCAACTCGACGTGGTGCGCAAGCTGTTGGCCGCCGCAGCCGCACACGGCGCAGGCCGGCGCTATCTGATCCAGCATTCGGCCGGCAGCGGTAAGAGCAACTCCATCGCCTGGCTGGCGCACCAGCTCATCGGCCTGGCCAGAGAGGGAGCCCCCATCTTCGACTCGATCATCGTCGTTACCGACCGCCGCATCCTCGATCAACAGATTCGCGACACCATCAAGCAGTTCGCCCAGGTGGGCGCCACGGTGGGCCATGCCGAAGGATCGGGCGACCTGCGGCGCTTCATCGAGAGTGGCAAGAAGATCATCATTTCCACGGTGCAGAAGTTCCCCTTTATCCTGGACGAGATCGGCACGGAGCACCGCGGCCGCCGCTTCGCCATCATCATTGACGAGGCGCATTCCAGCCAGGGTGGCCGCACCTCGGCGGCCATGAGCCTGGCGTTGTCGCAAGCCGGCGCCGAGGAAGACGACGAGACGGTCGAGGACACCATCAACCGCATCCTGGAGGCGCGCAAGCTGCTGCCTAACGCCAGCTACTTCGCCTTCACCGCCACGCCCAAGAACAAGACGCTGGAGATCTTCGGCGAAGCCTACGCGGAGGGCGGCCAGGTCAAACACCGGCCCTTCCACAGCTACACCATGAAGCAGGCGATCCAGGAGGGCTTCATCCTGGACGTGCTGGCGTACTACACGCCGGTGCACAGCTACTATCGGCTGGTCAAGAAGATCGAAGGCGATCCGGAGTTCGACACCCAGCGCGCCCAGAAGAAGCTGCGCCGCTACGTCGAGGGCCACGACTACGCCATCCGCCTCAAGGCCGAGATCATGGTGGATCACTTCCACGACCAGGTCATCGCCCTGAACAAGATCGGCGGCCAGGCCCGGGCCATGGTGGTGACGGGCGGTATCCAGCTCGCCATCCAGTACTACCACGCCATCCGCGACTACCTGCGGGAGCGCAAAAGCCCCTACCAGG
>Ga0194044_10001315_pt1 | contig 12638 bp, 14 predicted proteins | sample JunL4417m_MetaG_FD_155460 | JGI IMG/M metagenome (GOLD analysis project Ga0194044, IMG submission 155460) | Anoxic zone freshwater microbial communities from boreal shield lake in IISD Experimental Lakes Area, Ontario, Canada - Jun2016-L442-17m | ecosystem: Environmental > Aquatic > Freshwater...
CTCTCCTCTCGAGGACAATCTCGGGCGCAGCCGCCGAGCAGGCGACTCGCTCGAAGGGGGAGAGGAGGCCCCTCGGCTTCCTTCCCTCCCCCATGGGACACCGTTTGTCCCATCCTGCGCCCGAGATTGTCCTCGAGAGGAGAGAGAAGTGACCACAGGGACAGGGAACGACAACGACGCCGACGAGTTCGAACGCCTCTTGAACGGCTACGCCGAGGAACCTGGTGGGCCGGATTCCCCCACCTCCCCCGGCTCCGATGCAACCGCTGCGGCACCGACCCCCGGTGCCGACGCCAAGCGCGCTCTCTACCAGCGGGTCCTCGAGGAGGAGGGCTACCGGTTCACGGTCGACGAAGACGGCGACTTCTCTCTCCGCCGCGAGGGGAAGTGGCTCGTCCTTTTCGTCGACGACGACCCTGTCTACTTCCGACTCTCCGCCCCGAACCTCTTCGAGTGCAAGAGCGAGGCACAGGTCGACCTCGCCCTCGTCGTCGCGAACGAGATGAATCGGGCCTACAAGGTCGTCAAGTTCGTCGTCGTCGACGGCTGGGTCTGGGGAAACGTCGAGATGTACCTCCAGCCTCTCGACGTCTTCCGGGCCACCTTCGACCGCTGTGCAGACCTCCTCTGCGAGACCGCCAGCGAGTTCTGCCGCCGGATGCGGCGCACTTCGGAGAAGCCCCGGCCCGTCTCCGCTCCGTCCCCGCACGAGCCCTCCTGACGGTCGGTAACAGTCGGGGTCAGTCTCGCCGACTCCAGGAAGTCGCCTCCATGAACTCGAGGACCCGGCTGTCGACCCGAAACAGGTCGTTCGGCCAGATCTCCTTGTCGAGAACGATACCGTCGAGCCGGGGGCACCGGGACAGTGCGACGTAGACCTGTCCGTGCTCGAAGGCTCCACCGTCAAGGTCGACGACGATCTTCTCCAGCGTCTGGCCCTGACTCTTGTGGATGGTTATCGCCCACGCCTGGCGAATCGGGTACTGGGTGAACTTCCCGACGACCGTGCTTTCGATCCGGTTCGTCTTCGGATCGAATCGGAACTCGAAGCTCTCCCAGGTCTCCCGCTCGAGGCTGTACCGGTAGGACGATCCTCCGGAGCTGACCTCCACCTCCACGCAGGTGGGGGTGGCCTTCACGACCCGGCCGAATGTCCCGTTCACCCAGCGTTTCTCCGAGTCGTTCCTCACGAAGATCACCTGCGCCCCCGGGCGGAGCCTGAGCGTGGCATCGGCGGGGAGGTTCTTCTCGTTCGGGAGCTTTCCCTCGACGGTCGCCTCGTAGACGGAGTCGACCCCGCGGAGGGTCGCCAGGCGCCTCGAATTCAGCTCTGCCGCCCGCCGGTTCGTCGTCGTGAGCGTCAACCACGACTCGCCGCCGGGAGGGACGAAGCCGGGTCTGCATCGGGCATTCAGCATCTTCTCGTGGTCCCGCGAGAGCTGACCCTGCCGGACGCCCCCGAGAAGGTCCATGAACTCCCCGTCCTTCTGCCGGTAATTCTTCCTCAGCTCCACGGCCCTGACGGGGAGCTCCTCGAAGATCCTGGCGTCGAAGAAGTGCCGGCTCCGGAAGTTCGTCGCAAAGAACTTCGCCTCCTCCTCCGTGGCGACCACCGGCGGGAGCTGATAGGGATCGCCGAACATCACGACCTGCGCACCCCCGAACGGGCGAAGCCTGTCTCTCCCGTTCAGTCGCATGAAGTGGTCGATCATGTCCACCATGTTCGCGTTGACCATCGACACCTCGTCGATGACGATCGTGTCGACGGCTCGATAGAGTGCACGGCGGCCGGGATCCGTCACCGCGCCCACGTCTCCCTTGTTCAGTAGCCTGGGGGGAAAGCGGAAGAACGAGTGGATGGTCTGGCCCCCGACGTTCATCGCCGCAAGGCCTGTCGGCGCGACGACCACGATCCTCTTCCTGGTCTTCTTGGCCCAGTACTTCAGAAGGTATGACTTTCCCGTACCGGCGCGCCCGGTGATGAAGATCGCGTCGGTCGGTCCCTCCAGGTGTCCGAACGCCGTCTCCGCCTCCACGTTCTCGGGATCGGGACCGGCCATGACCTGGACGGGCACCGACTTCGGCGGCGCGACGGCAGGCGGACGAGATGCCGCGGGGACGATCGCCGGGGCCACGGTCCTCGCCACGCGTCGAGTCGCCTCGGTTGACGGACGGAGGGCGACCTCCCCTCCCGGCGGCCGGGCCGAAACGACGGCGGCTGCCGTCTCCTCGACGGACGGCGACTTACCCGGGCCCGACATACCGGCTATCGCCCTCGCCAGGACCTCGTGCGATACGGACCTCGTCAGGCGGGACTGAACTCGCGCCAGGAACTCCCGCGACTGCGAGACGGAGATCCGGAGAAGGGCAGCGATCCGATCGGCAGGCTTCGTCACAGTCACATCACCCTCCCGGACAACGACTCAGAGCCGGCGTCGATCCGGGAGGCGTACGGACCCCCCGGTACAGTCGGTACAGTCGGTACAGTCGGTACGTACTCGAAGCTCCCCTCGCCCGGGATCTGGCACCAGGGTTCGAGGCTCTCGTCGCTGCGACACATCCCTCACTCTACGACAGGCCTTTGCAATGGTGAAGGCCGTCGCTAAGGCCGCGCGCTCGTTCGATGAGCTCCAGTGACCTCGTTCACCGCTCTCGGGATCCGATGTCGACGACTCGCGAGGTCAGGGCAGCTCGAGGATCTGTGCAATCGCCTCGCCGACAGCCGCGACGTCGTCCGCCGAGGCGGTCTCGATCTTCGAAACGAGGCGTTCCCGGCTGACCGCTCGGACCTCGTCGATCACGGCGACCGCTCGTCTTCCCAGGCAGCGGACCGACACGGTCACCGGCGGGTGGCTACCGGCGGCCGTCGAGAACGGCACGACGACCACCGTCTGTCGCATCCTGTCGAGGACGTCGGCAGTCATCACGAGGGCGGGCCTGGTCTTGCGGACCTCGGAGCCGAGGGTCGGATCCAGGCGAACCCACCAGACCTCTCCGCGAGCCGGAGTCACCCCTTCCGCCCCCGGAGCCGAACGGCAGGACCCGTCGGCAGGACATCGTCGAACCCCTGCCACCCGTCGACCTCCTCTGCGAGACTGGAGTCCGCGTTCGCCGCGGCGCACGCCTTCGCCAATTCGCTTTCGCGCCTTGACAGCTCCATCTCGAGGAGTCGCGCCACGGTCGACGATCTCCGGCGCGGGGGGACAGCCGCCTGGAACCGGCGTGCAAGAGAGTCGGGAAGGGAGACGGTCACTCTCATAAGTATGAATTATGACGTATGGCGACGCGGATTCCGCGCCAGTCAGACGGGGACCGACCGGCGTGCTCCGCGTCATCCCCAGGACCCGCTTCTCGTGATCGACCCCGTCACGCCCTGGGACACGGTCTGTCTGACCCGGGGCCCTACCTTCGGAGCGTGAGGCCGGCCACTTCAAACCGGGCGAACGAGAAGAGAGGAACACCGATGTCAGACTTCGATCCCCACGACCCCTGCTCCGGCGACCACGGGTTCTCCACCGACTTCGAGCGCCGCGACGTCATCGAGTGGAACGGCACCTACCGCGGCTACACCAGCCGCTACGGCAACCAGACCGACGCGATCTCGCCCGAGGATGGCTACCTCGGCCGCTACGACTCGGTCAGCGACACGACGGTCGACGGCTCCGGCATGCCGCTCGGCAAGGGCAACTGGCTGATGGCTCTCTTCCGGCGAAGCTAGTCACGACGTCCTGGAGGCGACGTCAGGCTTGGGTCGTCGGGGAATGGCCTGCGATGACCCGACAACCCAAGCCTGGCACCGGAACCTACAGCTATTCCGGGGCCGTCTCCTCGCCGGTGCCGTCTCTCTCGGCATCCTCCAGGATCCGCTGCACCGCGTTCACGAAGCGCGCCACCCCGGCCCCGCACAGCTCGATCCCGCGGACGAGGACCTTCAGGAGCGACTCGACGTCCGGCGCCAGCATGTCCACGCTGGTCGTGACGTTGTCGTCGTCCAGGAAGATCTTCACTCCCTTCGTCCCCTTCCCGACTTCGGACGCCGCCCGGTAAGCCGCCAGCCGCCCGGCATCCGTTTCGATCGGCCAGATGCCGAAGCACATGACACGGTAGTAGGTCGCGTCCTTTTCGCTCAGCATCACCCAGAGGCTGTTTCCCTCGTACTTGAATCCGACGTCCCCGTCCTCGATCTTCGGGCGGAACCCCTCCTTCACCAGGTGCTCGGCGATCCGTTCGGCCCGGCCGGCTTCCACCGCGGCTTCGCTCACGACACGCTCTCCGCGGTGGCGGTCGCCTCTCCCTCGGAGGCTTCCTTCCTCTCCTGGAATCTCCCGACGAACCAGTCGACCCCGTGCGACGTCTGCCGGATCCCACGCCCGAGGACCTTCAGGAAGGCGTCGACATCCGGGACGAAGAACTCCGCCGAGAGGCGGACCATGTCCCCGTCGACCCCGGCCTTCAGGACCTTCTTGGTGTTCGCGAGGTCGGAGGCGACCTCGAGGCACATCGCGCGGTCGTCCTCCTCGTAGGGGCCGATCAACGCCGATATCGTGAAGAACTCGGGGTCGCCCGGATCGACTCTCACCCGGAGGTTGACGTCACCGTGCGTCACGTCGACGCCGCGATCGTCCTCGTCCGAGGGACGAAAGCCCTCTTCCGCAAGGTACTCGAGGATCCGCCCGAGCGGGCTTTCCTTGTCTGGCATGTGGAACCCTCCTTGCGCCCCGGGTACCGGCGCGCCCTCGTGGGGGATTATCGGGGCCGGACCAGGACAAGTGGAGTCCCACCCGCCCGGCACCCAGGAATCGCTGCCGCCACCTGGAGCTATTCGACGTCGTATTCATGGAACTCGGTACCAGGAAGGAGCACAAGCTCGAGCGGTGCGCAGACCCGGGTCGACGCGGACTCCGCCCTACGCCCTCGTCCGGCCGGGTGGGAGCACCTCGAACCCCTGCCGCGAGAAGTCCGCGTCCAGCGTGAAAGCACGCCGGATGCCGCCCCTTCGCATCACCTCGAAGCTCGTGCAGTCGACGAGGCTGAGCCCCCTCTGACCCGCGGCGAGGAAGGCCCCCAGCGCCGCCGCATGGACCTCTGCTTCGACCCAGACGACCTCGAGAAGCGGCTCGAAATCCGTCGCGAGAACGCGGACGGCGTCCATCCCGAGACGACGCCGGGACAGCGCGTAGACCTCCACGAGGACGGAGCCGGACGTCACGAGCCGCTCGTCGGCGTTCAGCAGCTCCCTCCACGCCCGCGCCGCACGAGCGTGCCCCGCGTCGTCGCCGTCGAGGACGGCGAGGAGGCCCGACGTGTCGACGAACGTCGTCACTCGGCGAAGGCCTCGGCAAGGTGCCGGTCGTGCTCTCTCGCGAGGTCCGAGATCCCGGAGTGGAACCGGCCGATGGCTGCAAGAGAACGCTCCTTGACGCTCTCGCGGGAGACGCCCCCCCTCGTCCTGACGAGTGTGTCTACCCCCTCCCGGACGAGGTCCGAGAGCGACCGGTCGGCCGCGGCCGCCATCCGCCGAAGCGCTTCGAGCTGCTCTTCCTCGAGCTGGACTTGTAATCGGATCATGATGCCATCATACCGCCCCCGGATGACATCATCCACCTGACTTGCCGTCATGAGCCGCCGAGGTAGGAGCGGCTCTCGAACTCCTGCCGTTCCCGATCGGGGAGACTTGCACCCGGACCCCGATCCGGTCCTTCTCGGCAGGTCGATGGCGACGACGTCCTCCGACGTTGGCGAGGGACCGTCCGCGGCGGCATCAGGAGAGTCGACGCCCCCGATTATCCCGACAACCCAGGCCTGAAACTGTGAAACCTCGGAGGCTAGCTCCGATTTTTCGTGGTAGGCTGCCCCCATGCTCGACCGGCCCGCCGCACTCGCCCGGCTCGACAAGGCGGTTCGCCGGTCGCCGATCACGACGCTCCTGGGGCCACGGCAGTGCGGAAAGTCCACCCTTGCGCGCTTCTTCGCACAACGACGCGAAGCGACCTTTTTCGACCTGGAGTCGCCGGCCGACGTCGGACGGCTCGCGAATCCGGAGCTGCTGCTCGGCTCCCTCCCGGGCCTCGTCATCCTGGACGAGATCCAGGCCATGCCGCACCTTCTGCCGGTGCTCCGTGTCCTCGCCGACAGGCCGCGGCGTCGGACACGCTTCCTCCTCCTCGGCAGCGCGTCGCCGGCCATCGTCAGAGGGTCTGCGGAGACGCTCGCGGGACGAGTGGAGTTCGTCGAGCTGAGCGGGTTCGATCTCGTGGAGGCGGGGCCCCACGACTGGGAACGGCTCTGGGTGCGCGGCGGCTTCCCGCGCTCCTTCCTCGCCCGGTCGGAGGCCGACAGCCGTGCGTGGCGCGAAGGATTCGCCCGAACCTTCCTCGAACGAGACGTGCCTCAGCTCGGCATCGGCATCCCCGCAGCGGCGCTGCGAAGGTTCTGGACGATGCTCGCCCACTCGCACGGACACACGTGGAACGGGTCGGATATCGGGCGCTCCCTGGGACTGACCGACAAGACCGTTCGTTCGTATCTCGACCTCCTGACGGGAACTTTCATGGTCCGCCAGCTCCAGCCGTGGTTCGAGAACGTGGCAAAACGACAGGTCAAGGCACCAAAGGTCTACTTTCGGGACACCGGTGTCCTGCATCACCTCCTCTCCCTCCCGGATCGCCGCGCACTGCTGGGGCACCCCGGTGCCGGCGCCTCCTTCGAGGGATTCGTGATCGAGCAGATCCTTGGTACCTTGAATGGAGTCGACGCGTACTTCTGGGCCACTCACGGAGGGGCCGAGCTCGACCTCCTTCTCCTGATCGGGGGCCGCCGCTACGGCGTGGAGATCAAGCTGGCGGAAAAGCCAGCGATCAGCCGCTCGATGCGCGTGGCGATGGAGGACCTCGGGCTGTCCCACCTCTACGTCGTCTATCCCGGTCGTCACGTCTTCCCGCTGGACGAGCGGACGACTGCCTTTCCCGTCGCATCGCTCGGCGAACTCGCCAACCTTTTGAAGTCGAGAAGCCCGAGCGAACCGTCGTCCGGTTGACACGCTCCCTCTTCGATGTCCGCTTCCGCCGACCGAGGCAGACCTTTTCGCCGTGCCCCGACCCCTGGAAGCAAGTGTCGGAGCCCGCGCCGCGACCGTCTGGCGCCGGCCAAGGGACGGCTTGGCGTGCGGTACGCTCCCCTCGACAGGAGCATGGAGCCATGCGGACGTCTTGCTTCGACATCGGTGGGACCTGGATCCCGCCCGCGGTCCCCTCACACGCGAACGCCGAGAGGCATGGGTGGGGCGTCCGGTCCTCAGCGCGCCCCGGGGCCGAGGGAACGTCGTCGTGGAAATGGTGATCTTCTCGGGGTGCCAAGGAGCGGGGAAGACGACCTTCTACATGACGACGTTTCTTCATACGCATGTCCGGATCAGCCTCGACATGCTCAAGACACGCCGCCGCGAGGCCCTCCTCGCCCAGGCCTGCATCGCCACGAAGCAGCGTTTCGTCATCGACAATACGAACCCAACCAGGGGCGACCGTGCGAAGTACATTGAATGGGCGCGAGGCAGCAAATTCAAGGTGATCGGCTACTCCTTCGAATCCGCGACGGAGAGCCTCCTGGCCCGGAATGCCGCGCGCAAAGGAAGAGCGAGGGTCCCTGACGTCGTCATTCACCGAACATTGGGAGCGCTCGAGACGCTATCGTTCGCCGAGGGGTTTGACATGCTCTTCCGAGTACATGCCCAAGACAACGGCAGGTTCCACGTCGAAGAGTGCCACCACGAGTAATGGCCCCTTCCAGCCTGGACATCCATTAGAAATAGCGCCAAGAACCGGCCTGGGTTGGCGGGCTCAGCGCGAGGCCGTACAGGGTAATACAGAAATACCGACCCCAGCGCAGCTGCAACCTCTTCTACCGACGTGACTTGCCGAACCAGGCTTCAGCTCGACGGCCCAGCTCTCAGTAAACTCCCGCTAGCACCCCGAAATGGCTCTATTCCGGGTGTTCGCGCGACGCGCCGGTGCTCGCACCGGCTGGCGTTGTGACCGCATCATCCTCCATCATCCCACCGGTACCGCCGCTGGCGGACCGGCGATCGGCTGGTCCGTCCTGCGCCTCTTTCAGATGACCATTCAGATGACCACTGACTTTCACGCGAAGTACTGGGCCTACGAGCTCACCCGGCGGCGCGCCGGTCCGGAGAGCGACCGTCTCGGACCGTCCTTGCTCGATGCCGCCGTCGACCTCAACCCCCATCAGATCGACGCCGCCCTCTTCGCCCTCCGTTCGCCGCTCGCCAAGGGAGTCCTGCTCGCGGACGAGGTCGGGCTGGGGAAGACCATCGAGGCTGGCCTCGTGATCAGCCAGCTCTGGGCCGAAGGAAGGCGACTGATTCTCTGCATCGTCCCGGCCGCCCTCCGGACGCAGTGGCGGAGCGAGCTCGCGGAGAAGTTCTTCCTCGACGCACTGATCCTCGACGGGAAGAACGCCGATCTTTCTCCCGCGGGGAATCCCGGCGTCACGCCAGGGTCGCCCACTGGGTCGCCCACGAACGTCCTCATCTGCTCCTACCAGTTCGCGAGGGCTCACCAGACCGAAGTGGGTTCCGTCGCCTGGGACCTGGTCGTCCTGGACGAGGCTCACCGGCTCCGGAACGTCTACAAGACGGGCTCGAAGGTCGCCCGGTCCATCCGGCAGGCGGTCGGGTCGAGAAGGAAGCTCCTCCTCACCGCGACCCCCCTTCAGAACAGCCTGATGGAACTCTACGGGCTCGCCAGCATCATCGACCCCTACCTGTTCGGCGACGAGAAGACGTTCCGGGCGACTTTCTCGGCGGGGACCGGGGTGCTGGCCGCCGGCGAGACGGAGGAGCTCCGCTCCCGCCTTCACCCCGTCTGCCAACGGACGCTCCGCCGCCAGGTGACGGAGTACGTGCGGTACACGAACCGCGTCGCCATCACCCAGGACTTCAGCCCGACCCCCGAAGAGCGGCTCCTGTACGAGGAGTTCTCCACCTACCTGCAGGATCCGGGCGCCCACGCCATCCCCGCGCGGCAGCGGTCCCTGATGACGCTCGTCCTCCGGAAGATCCTCGCCTCCTCCTCCTTCGCCCTGGCGGGCACGATCGGCGTCCTCCTCCGCAGGCTGCGGGAAACACTCGACGGACTGCGGGATCCGTCCGCGCGACTCGAGGAGGGACTCGGAGCCGACTTCGAGCTTCTTCCCGAGATGGCCGACGAGTGGGAGGAGCAGGACCTGACAATCCTTCCCGCCCCCGACCGCAGGACCACGTCGGAAGAGATCCGGCGAGAGTGCGAGCGGCTCGAGGACTTCCGCCGTCTCGCGGAGTCCATCACCGTCAACGCGAAGGGGCAGGCCCTTCTCCAGGCTCTCGCTACCGCGTTCTCCAGGGCCGCCAGCCTCGGGGCTCCACGGAAGGCGCTCGTCTTCACCGAGTCCCGCCGCACGCAGGCGTACCTGAGGTCGCTCCTCGAGGAGAACGGGTACCGGGGCGAGGTCGTGACCCTGAACGGGACGAACACGGACGACGCCAGTCGCGCCGTGCACGCGCGGTGGCTCGCTGCGCTCGCTGCGCACCGCGGCCCCCACACCGTGACCGGGATACCCGCCGTCGACGTCCGCACCGCGCTCGTTCACGAGTTCGAGCACGGCGCCTCCGTCATGATCGCCACCGAGGCGGGCTCCGAGGGCCTCAACCTCCAGTTCTGCAGCCTCGTCGTCAACTACGACCTCCCGTGGAATCCCCAGCGTATCGAGCAACGGATCGGCCGCTGCCACCGCTACGGGCAGAAGCACGACGTCGTCGTCCTCAACTTCCTCAACCGGACCAACCTCGCCGATCGGCGGGTCTTCGAGCTCCTCGACTCCAAGCTCCGCCTCTTCTCCGGGCTCTTCGGCTCGTCCGACGAGACCCTCGGAGCGCTCGGCGCCGGCGTGGACTTCGAGAGACGAATCCACGACATCTACCAGACCTGCCGGGACGCCGACGCGATCGACGAAGCGTTCGATCGCCTCCAGGCCGACCTGGACGACGTCATCCGGGCCCGCCTGACCGAGACCCGTGCCAGGCTCCTCGAGCATTTCGACGAGGACGTGCACGCCAGGCTCCGATTGAACCGCGAGCAGACGCAGTCCCAGGTGGAACGTTTCGGGCAGTGGCTCTGGTCGCTGACCGCTCACGAGCTCGGCGCGCACGCTTCGTTCGAGCCGGACGCCGGGCGCTTCACCGTCTTGACGCTTCCCGAGACGCTGCGGGGTCGCCGGGAGCTCCTGGGACGGTACCGACCCGTCCGCCAGTCCGCCGAGGACGGCTGCGAAACCTACCGGCTCCGCCACCCCCTCGCCGAGCATCTCGTTTCGATCGCCAGGGGGAGAGATCTTCCCCCTCGAACGGTCGTCTTCGACTACGGAAGACACGATCGACACGATCGACACGATCGGAAGATCAGCGCGCTCCAGGCGCTGCGGGGAGGGTCCGGCTGGCTTCAGCTCTCTCTCCTCTCGATCGAGGCCCTCGACCTCGAGGAGCACCTGCTCTTCAGCGGCATCCGCGACGACGGCTCGCCGCTCGAGGCCGACACCTGTCGAAAGCTCTTCAGCCTGCCCGGTCGGGTCGACTCTCCCGCCGCGCTCCCGCCGGAGGTCGAGGCGCTCCTGGCGAGGGGCTGCGCCTCCGAGTCGGCTGCCATCGCCCAGGGAGCTTCCGAACGGGACAGGCAGCACGTCGAGTCGGAGATGGCGACGCTCGACGCCTGGGCCGACGACCTGAAGATGGGCCTCGAGCGGGACCTGAAGCAGCTCGACCGCGACCTGCAGGCCGCCAGGGCCGCCGCCCGCCAGCCCATCGGCATCGAGGAGAAACTCGCCGCCCACCGGCGCGTGAGAGCGCTGGAGGCCGAGCGCAACCGGATGCGGGCGAGCCTGTTCGAGGCGCAGGACTCGATCGACATGCGGAAGGACGAGCTGATCAAGTTGCTGGAATCCCGGCTCCGGCAGAACGTATCCCTCTCGCTCCTCTTCCGGCTCCGCTGGAGGGTCGAATGAGACGGGCGCCAGCACGACGATCGACGTCGAGGAGGAATCATGGAAGACCCTGACATCCGCGTGGCAAGGCAGATCGTCGAAAGGCTCGAGAAACAGGATCTCCTCGTCGGGACCTCGCTGGCCCGGCTGGCGCGGCTGGCGCGGCGCCTCGGTACCGAGCGTCTCTCGGCATCCGACTGGCGGGCGGCGCTCGAGGCGGACCTTCTCCGCGACAACCACGACGGGGCCGACCGGTGAGCGTCTCGCGCATTTCACTCCACGCTTTCCGCGGGGCCACGCGCGCCACCGAAGTCTCCTTTCCTCCGGGTCGTCCCGTCGTCCTCATCTTCGGCGAGAACGGCACCGGGAAATCGACCCTTGCGGACGCCTTCGACTTCGTCTGCAACGGCACGTACGGCTCCCTCGACGGCTACAGCCTCGGCCGGCCGGCGAAGGCCTTCGTTCCCTCCGTCGGCGTTCCCGCCTCGCGAACCGCCGTTACCCTCGAGACCGCCCGCGGGAAGTGGGTCGCCAGGCTCGGCGCCAAGGGACCGATCACGACGCCCGCGGCCGGGTGCCCGGACGCCCGCATCCTCCGCCGCAAGAGCATCCTCCGGCTCATCGAGGCGCAGCCGAGAGAGCGCTTCGAGACGCTGCGGAGCTTCATCTCCGTGCCGAACATCGAGGGCTCGGAGACCGGCCTGCGCGACGCCGTCAAACAGACGGAGAACGAGCTCGAGTCGAGCGTCCGTTCCCTCGCGCAGGCCACCGCGGAGCTCGAGAAGCTGTGGGTCGCCGAGGGGCGGCCCGGGTCCGGTGCCGAGGCGTGGGCCCGGGGAGAGCTCCAGAAGGACACCTCGGCTCTCCAGAAGGAATCGACCGACCTCGCCGAGCTCGAGACCGCCATCACGAGGCTGGAGGAGGCTCTCCAGGCACTGAGCCAGGCCAGGGCCGAGAGCGCGACGGCCGCATCCGGCCTCGAGGCGCTCCAGGGGCAGCTGAGGACCGCCGAGGAGGCTCACGCCGGCCAGGGCGCCGACACGCTGAAGCTCGTCCAGGACGCCAGGCAGCTCGTCGCGCTTGCCTCCCCCGCTGAATGCCCGGTCTGCGAGCAGCCCGTCGTCCCCGGGGCGCTGCTGGCCCGCCTCGACGAGAGGATCGCCCTGATGAGGGCGCTCATCAAGGCGGCCGAGGAGCTGAGGGCGCTGGTCCAGGCCTGCCAGGCCGCCGAGCGGCACGTCCACGGGAAGGAGGCCATCCTCCAGAGGTCCAGGGCGCTCCTCGCCGCGGCAACATCCAACGCGCTGGGCCTGGTCCGGAGGAACGACGGCCTCCTCCGGACGCCGGCAGCCAGGGCCCTCCTCGACGAGACATTCACCGAAGCCGACCCCGAGGGCCTCGCCGGCCGCATCCTCGCCGGCCTCGGGCCCGGGTGCCCGGCCCTGCGCCGGATGATCGAGAGGCGGCAGCGGTCGATCAGCCTCCGCAACGCCCTGGAGGGGCACCTCCAGACCATCGACGATTCGCAGCGGCAGGCCCAGCTCAGCGAGGAGCTCGTCCGCCGGCTGCGCCTCGTCCTCGAGATCGTCTCGTCCGAGCGGAAGGCCTAC
>Ga0194044_10001316_pt1 | contig 12633 bp, 9 predicted proteins | sample JunL4417m_MetaG_FD_155460 | JGI IMG/M metagenome (GOLD analysis project Ga0194044, IMG submission 155460) | Anoxic zone freshwater microbial communities from boreal shield lake in IISD Experimental Lakes Area, Ontario, Canada - Jun2016-L442-17m | ecosystem: Environmental > Aquatic > Freshwater >...
GCGGATTTAGTCTAAGCTTAGCTTGGCACTCATTTAATCATAAGCATTCGTTTTGTCTGAACGAATTCATCAGTCTGAATTTTGTAGAAATAAACACCGCTTGAGAATCTTTCGCCATTCCAGATAGTTTGATACGTACCTGTCTGCAACTTTTCATTAACAAGCACTTCCAGTTCTTTTCCTGTTATATCACAGACCGACACCTTCACAATCGTTGTTTTTGATAATGCAAATTTTATTGTTGTTGAAGGATTAAATGGGTTTGGATAGTTTTGCGAAAGGGAAAATGATGACGGTATCTCAATGCTGATGTTATTTACAGAGACAACACTATCCGGGTTTGTGTAGGAGCGAACATTCAGGTACATTTGGGGATGACCACCTAATCGGGTGTCCCGCCAGAGATTAATGTATTTTTTATTGATAAGTAGAATATCATTGCCAGTCTTGGGAATGTTTAGAAATTGGTTAGAGGCAAGGAAATAAGTACCGATAGGATTATCGTTTTTATCTATTCTTAAGTTATACATACCACTACCGCTTACAGCAACGCTAATAAGAAAAATAAGATTACCGTCTTCATCAGAACTTAATTGATAATCATAAGAGTTGATGTTTATTATTTTATTGATACCAATTTTATTACCGTTTTTATTGAATCTCTGGTATTTAATTCTTGCGACACCTGAACTGTAAGGTATTTCTTTAAAGCCGACAACAAAATTGCCTGAAGAATCAAATGCAACATCAGGATAAGACCGATCATCTATAGTATCTGAACCATTTTCATTAACCTGAACATTATTTCCGATTTGTATCCCGTTTGGAGAATACATTTGACAATAAATGGTTTTAGGGTATAAATTTACGGAACCCAACCAAGAAATTACAAAACTACCGTTATTATTGACGGCTATGGACGGATTTCCATAGCTGTTATTCTGGTTCACTTTAACATTGTTACCTATCTTTACTCCATTAGGATCTACAATCTGAAAATAAACATTTGGCTTGGCTGAATTGGGGATAGCGTAATCGAATGTGACAATGAATCTGTTGGTTGAATCGGTTCCAATATTATAATCCGGGACAAATCCAATTATTGTATCGTTTAGTTGTATTTCGGGTGATATGGGGACTCCATTTTTATTATATATTCTCAGTAAAATTATGGGGCCAAATGGGTTAGTTGACTTACCTGTCCATACTATCCCAAAAGAACCATCTTTTCTTACAGATACAAAAGGCTTGCTTTCATAACCAGAAGTAGAATTTAAACTGAAATTTCCACCAACTCTATTGAATAAAATATCGAAAATTTGAAAAAAACCTTTCCTTTCCCCCACTCCATTATTCACTTCCCAAGTTACTACAGTATTTCCTATAGTGTTTGAAGATACTGAAGAATAAAATTTGCCAGTAGTAAATATATTAGTGTCCAGATTCACTTTCATATCATTTACAAGTTGAGAAAAAAGAACGTTCGGAATTAATATTGATAGAATTATTATTATTTTTTTCATTTACTTATTGTTTCTTAAATTTATTAATTAAAAGTTAACTATATTTAGTTTAACGAAAAATGATTAAACATTTTCAATATTTATAAAGGGGGCAATATTAATGCCCCCTTCTTTGTTAATTAGATTATCATTTAATATAAACCATCATCTTTGTTTGAATAAAATTGCCTGCTTTAATTCTGTAAAAATATATTCCAGAGGATAAATCAGAGACACTGAAAGTTATTGAATAATAACCTGCTTTTTTAACGTCATTAACAATAGTCTTTATTTCTCTACTCGTAACATCGAATATTTTTATGGTCACCATATTATCTTTCGGTAATGCATATCTAATCGTTGTCGTTGGGTTGAACGGGTTAGGATAGTTTTGAGAAAGCGAATATACCTTTGGAAGATTGTTCTCTACATCTGATTTTTCTTTCGTTTTGTATTCTTCATTTCTATTTGGAGGAACATTAGGCACATAATTATTAATTAATACATTATACATCATTTTATCTTTAATTATTTCTTTAATTTGCTCAAGCGATTTATTCTTTAAAACATTTATGTCAGTTGGAATCCTTTTCAAAAGAAAATCATATTTTGAAGTATTTACTGTCTTAGTAGCAGATTGTTTTTTAGAACTAATTTTATTATTAGAAGATATCTTCGAGAAACCAGAAACATTACTTAAGTCTGACTTTAAAAGATTAAATATCTCCGGTAAAGGAATGTTGTTATTTCCCACACCATAATTATCACCACCAGAAGAGCTATCCAGTAAACTTAAAATCCTGAGTTTATCAATGTTTGCATACATTAGTTCATAAGGGTTTGATGGGCTTGAAATAATAGAATCAAGACTAACTAATGCACTATGCAACTCTGTATTTATTACATTTGATTCGATTTTCAGACCTCTGAAATACTTTTTGAGTAATGTATCGTTACTGTTTGCATTAATTAAATTCTCATAATAAGCAGGAAGTGAAGAAATTCCCGAACCATCCAAATATTTATTGGTATAATACAAACGGGAACCCACTTTTTGGAATGCCTTACTTCCTCCAAGGGATGTCAACTGCTGGGAATAATTAGCAGCATTAACATAATTACCATTTATTCCAGAAGTCAAAGCATTTCCCAATATCAATGTTTGTTGAGGCATATATGAATTATCATCATTTACAGTGGTAATTTGACAATTCGAAGGAGGTGCTGGAATAGTATATAAAAAAGGAATATAATTAAAGTATTCAAAAGGGTATAATTTATCACCGGGATTTGGAATCACTCCCCAATAATTATTCTTACACTCAATAACTTCTGATGGAGTCCACCCTTGGTTTTCAATATAGATTAAATAATATTCACTGTTAACATTATCTTCAATTATGTTATATCCATCATTCATTAATAAATTATTTTTTGCATTTTCCGTATTGAAGATATAGATTTCATGACCCGAATTATTGTAAAAGTGATTATATCCGGCTAAATTATTAGTTTCACTAATTGAATATGCCGGAGACATAATGGGATAAGAATTGTTAGATAAGGACATTCCAATTCCATTTGTGTGAACTACATTTTGGTAAAGAACAGGTTGAGAATTATCAAGCACTATACCTTCATAGCAATTAGAGATTGTATTACAGTTATAAGAACCGCCGGAAGAATAACTGACAATTCCAATTTCCTGAGCGGCATTTCCGCCATGAATTGTATTATTTTAACAGTCGGAATATTACAATTAAACAAAGCTATGCCAGTCCACTTAGTATGTGACATATCATTATTTTCGATTGAGATAGTATTAGTATTTAAGACCCATATATGAATTGGAGCATTATTACCATTAGGATAGAAAGTATTACCATATACACGACCGTTATCAGTTATATTGTTAAACACATAACCATTAATTGTCAAATCCTGATTTAAGTTATCAAAAGTGCAATTTGATATTTTTAAATCATTGGTTAAACCGTTTAGATTTAATCCCTTTGTTGCTCCTTTGATTGTCACACCGTTGAAGTTTATTCCTCCGCCTTCTAATTTTATTCCTTGCCAAATGCTTCCATCATATGGTTTCAAAATTAAAGTTGGGTCGTTTGTTAAATTGCAATTAGAAAAAACAACATTTGCATTAATCCCAAAAATACACGGCTGAGCCATCTTAATATTTGCGTCAGTAAGATTAATACTCGCTTGCGGGGTTGTAGAAATTTTATAAAGAATAGTATATAAACCATTAATATATAATTTGTTAATTAAACAATTATTCAATATAATTTCGGGATTTGTTTGATTAGGATAATCGGTAGTTATGTTTTCTATTTCAACAGGAACAGGAATAGGAGGATTTAATAAATATTTAATGTTTATAATATTCCTTGCATCTTCAACATTTTCAAAATGCACATTCTTGAAAACAGCTCCATCTACTTCGTCAAGGGTTGAAAAAGTAGCATTAAGCATTCCCATATAATTACAGAAATATGATTCATATTGGTTTTCATATCCTGTGCTTGCAAATATTATTTTATTATTTTCGTCCCCTATTGCCTTTATTCCTGCAAAATTCATACTACTTCCAGGTGCCATATCAATTCTTGAACCGGGGTAGACTCTGAAATATTCAAAAGTGTTTTCTTTGTGAAAGAAGGTCCTTCCCGTAAGATGTGTTATCTTATTACCTACAGTGCCTCCTCTGAAATCAATAATTGTATGGTTGTATTGAGGTGGAGTAGAAATTGCATAGTTTAACTGAAATTTCATATTACTGTTAACATCCAAATCATTTATTTGAGAAATATTAGAAACATTTATTCCTGTTTTTAAACCCTCTTGTGAGTATGATCTGTTTTGAAGGAAATCATAAAATATTGGATTTTGCAAATCATTATCATATGCAAAATAAAACTCCGGATCCCCAAAACTACCTTCTACCGATTCGAGTGAGACGTTTTCATCGGGAACAATAAGTTTTATTCGTTCATCCTGACCAACACCAGTTGATGGAAAATCTTTATAAGGTGAAAAATGCCAGATTAGCAGACCGCCTTTAAAGGTACTATTTAATAAAATGTCGTTCTCAATTTTTTCATCAAACCCTAACCTTCTTCTATTTTCTACTACATAACATTCACCTGATAAATGGTCAGGAGCCCCGGCTGGATTACCATAAATTGTTATAATCCCAACCTGACTACTTGTTTCAACTGGTTGAAGATTTACAAAATTATTACCAGTAATATTTTGGTTCAGATGAATTGGTGTAACCCAACCTTCCATTAATTTGAAAATAGGGTTTGGATGTGAGGGACAATTTACATCCTTTGTTTGTCGTGGATTCATAAGACAGTTTGTACCCCCCACTGCATGAGCCCAATGAAATTCAGCATGGGCAACTTCATGTGCTATGCAACTTATACCATCTATCACTCCATTGTCTGATATTATATTATCATACATACCTCTAACAAATGATGATTTTGTAGGAATATCTGCATATCCTTTTATTTGATTATGCCCACCTGCAAACACATAAATTATTAAACCACTATATCGTCTGACATCAAAATCTATTTCACCATTAATATAAGCATTTATTGTCGCAGTTCTGGCATCGATAAAAAATGTGTCGGAATTTTGATCTGAATGCATAGTATCATAATTTTTAAAATAACTATTGCTCCAACTTGTACCGTATTTGTTTTTTGGTAACATTATGCTTTGAATGCACTTAACTCCGTTAATCGTTATGATTTTATTGACTATTCCTGTTCTATACATATCCTCTGTTTCATTTGGATGTGTTTCCGCAGGGTAAATATTAAAATTATTTGCAGATACTTCTTTCCAGTAATCTCTGAGACTACCATACGCTTCAAAGCTTAAATCTGGGTTAGTCGTATAACGATGCGTTTCATAATCGGGATGTTTGTCCGCCTTATAAAATTTGTTTTCAGAAAAAAACATATTCCATCTATTAGCGTATGAATATTTAAATAATTTAGCATAATAATTTTGCGATATTTTAATTGGAGTTGTAGTATTAATTTGGCCAAGCTCTCCTACTGCATCATAATTTCCATAATAGTTTTTAATTGCCTGAAGCTCTTCATATGTTTCTGGAATTTTACTGTTAGTTCCCGGTACTCTTCCGTCAGGGAAATCAAGATAAACAACTACCACTTCACTTGATCGATTTTTAGTACTTCCGTCCTGATTAAATGCATCATAATCTTGCCTTGGAATATAATTAGCACCTTTTATAAAATCGTTGTAATATACTTCTTGTTGAGCAAACAATAGAATGGGGGAAAACAACAAAATTAAAAAAATATGAGTTATAAATTTTTTTGACATACACATTTCAATTTCCTTTATATGAGTTTTAAAAAAGTTTGTTAAATTTATAAATAGAACTAAAGAATCAAAGTATCATGAGTTAAGAAATAATATATTTGTTTTTTAAAACATTATAATTCTAATTAACCATAAATTATTCTTTAATTATACCTCTAACCTCTTCATACTTTTGATTCCGTAAAGACTTTCCTGTTTTGTTATGGTCCTTTTGGCATTACACACTCCTTTTAATTTAAGTTTATTGAAGAAATATAGTGAGGATAATTGTAAAAAGTATAAATAAGTTGATATATAGATATTTTGATGATTGAAGTAAGGAAAATACATAATTAAGTAATGGAAGACGGAAATCGTTCCATGCGTATTTGAATACTCTGTATTATTGTTTGGGGCTAATAACATATATATTTCATCTTTAAGATAATTGTAATATTGCTATTAATGTTTTCTTTGTTTAAAAATTCATATAGTACCTTTTTGCCGTTTATAACGAATAATCTGTGCTTTGAAATGAAGTAAGAAATGTTCTGTTTTCTTGATGTTGAAAGCAGAAGTATTCTTTCCCACAAAACACAGATTACTTTAATACGCCATATCAAGCTTCTCCGATACCGCTTTCCAGAACTGGTGCCTGAGTCTTGGATGCGGTATTTCGCGCAGAGACTTGTATATGGCGTTTGTGATTTTATCACGAGGCAGTTTTGGGTAGAAATCCATTATTGCCTGAATGATGTATGAGATTTCATACATTTCCTCGCAGAGGACAAAGTTTGAATCAAACTTTGCCCTGTGGTTTTCGTCTATTTTTTCCCAGCACATTTTATTTTCCTTTATATTTATTTGTTTTTCATTTAATTCGAGCATTGTTTTGTTTAATCCCTATATCAGATATGTTTTAAACTGCTTTGCTTATATCCTCATCAAAAGACAAACCGAATATCAGGTTTTTAATCATTGGTGCAGTTTTTAAATGTTTTAACAAACGCTTTTCAAGTTTCTTATTTTTGTCAACGCGGACTTCTATGACGTTGTTTTCGTTTATTATAGCGCAACCGTCGAAGACGTGTATTTTTTTACACGATGACACTTCTACCATACAGCCGTTATAAAATCTGCTGTAGTCTTTTGTCCTGTTAACGAATGAACCTGCGGTTAATGAAGTGTAAATATTCATTACTTTCCGCGCATCATTATCTTTTATTTCCCAAGCAGGGTTTGCGGCCATGCCATTTAACAGGGCTTCTACTTTTATGTTTTTCATTTATATTTGAATAATGTTTAAAATGATATCAGAGCAAATCAGCCCGAATGACCGACGGCAGATGCCTGAATTATGTTTCCGTCAGAATCGTAAACTATAATCCAGAGTACTCCGTTAATCCATTGAATTTCGACACTGATTTCTCCGTTAAGTTGCTGTGTAATTGTATTAATGTTTCCGTCTTCAGCTTTTACGGTATTTGAAATACCGAACGATAAAGTTGATATAGTTATCAACATTCCCAGTAAAACAGATTTAAGTTTCATAATTTAACTTCCATAGGTTTTAATTTTAAAAGGTGTAAATTATGACAAAGTTTGTTATTTCACAAATATTTAATTGGCCAAAAAATGGTCGAACAATAAGAATGTTTTTTTATGATACCGGATATTGTTATGTTTTGGGGCTGTTTTGGCTGTTTTCCGTATGTTTTGGGAAGTGAAAAAAACACGTCGAGATTGTTCAAAAGTTTTTTTTGTAAATGGGGGTATGGTCAACAAATTTAAAAATTTGGAAAAGATTTTACCACGAGAGCACACAGAGAGCACAAAGAAGAAAAGGAATGGCACACTGATAAGAGAGACGATTAGGCTGGTTTTCACTGATAAAAGATTTTTTAGGTTAGAGATTCAGAGAAGGAATTGTAGGAGTAGAGATTCCTGCTAAGATCAAGCAGGAATGACAGGCAAAGGAAATACAATAAATTATAGAGATTAAAGTGGAGACTAATTGGAGACCAATAATAGACCAAGTATAGACCAAGATAAGAAACAGAAAAAAACATAGGGGTAAGGATAATAAATTCTGTTTGAGAGATGATGGCAAAAACGGGAAATAAAATAGTATTATAGGTGAAGGGGGGTGATTGTTTGTTTGAATACGCGATTTGATGAGTTCGGGTTTGTGTATTTATCATTTACGATAAAATATATACTTTGCAGAAATGAAATTATTAATAACATGAAGAAAATACTACTCGCATTAATTCTTACTCTAACCTTTTCATCGTACAGTTTTTATGAGAACAACGAACTTACTAAATACGTTAATCCGTTTGTAGGTACGGGCGGACACGGGCATACTTTTCCGGGGGCAACTGTTCCGTTCGGGATGGTTCAGTTAAGTCCTGATACGCGGCTGGAAGGATGGGACGGATGTTCGGGGTACCATTATTCGGACAGTATCATATACGGGTTTTCACATACACACTTAAGCGGTACAGGTGTTCCTGATTACTGCGACATATTGTTTATGCCGTTTTCTGAGAATAAGAATACGGACAAAAGTTATGTAGGAAATTATACTTCACTGTTCAGTCATAACGAAGAGAAGGCAGAGCCGGGATATTACAGTGTATTATTAAAAAGGAATAACATAAAAGCAGAGCTGACGGCGAGTACACGGGCGGGATTTCATAAGTACACGTATGATAAAGGAAGTAATGCGAATGTTTACATAGATTTAAAACACAGGGATGAAGTGATTGAATCACATATCAGTATTGTGAGTAAAAGAGAAGTGTCGGGATTCAGGCGTTCGAAGTCGTGGGCACAGGACCAAAGAGTTTATTTCTATGCCGTATTTTCGGAAGACATAAAAGAATCAAATTTATATTCTGATGACAAACTTTTAAGCGAGAAGATTTATGGAGAAGGAAAGAACATAAAAGTGGTATTGAACTTTGGCGAAACAGACAAACCATTGCTTGTAAAAGTGGGCATCTCTGCAGTCAGTGAAGAGAACGCAAAAATGAACCTTGATGCAGAAATAAAAGACCGGGACTTTGAGAAAGTGAGAGCAGATGCAAATATTTTGTGGAACGGATATCTGAACAAGATACAGGTGAAATCAAATGACGAAAAGAAGCTGAGGATTTTTTATACTGCACTTTATCACACTGCAATATGTCCGAATACTTTTAACGATGTAGACGGTTCATATCTCGGTCGTGATTTAAAAGTACACAAAGCGAGTCACAATTATTACACTGTGTTTTCTTTGTGGGACACATACAGAGCACTGCATCCGCTGCTTAACATAATAGAGCGGAAAAGGTCGGCAGATTTCATAAAAACATTTCTGCTGCAGTATGAGCAGGGGGGAAGGCTGCCAGTTTGGGAACTTGCGGGAAATGAAACAGACTGCATGATTGGGTATCACAGTGTGCCTGTGATAGTTGATGCGTTCAACAGCGGCATAAATGATTTTGATACAAAGGAAGCCCTGGATGCGATGGTAAGCAGTGCAAACCTGAACATATACGGTCTTGATGCTTACAGAAAGTACGGATACATACCTGCCGATAAAGAACACGAATCGGTTTCAAAAACTTTAGAGTATGCTTTCGACAATTGGTGCATATCAACTTTCGCAGATTCACTCGGCGACACTTTGAGCAGAAATGAATATTCAAAAAGATCACAATATTACAAGAACATATTCGACCCGCAAACAGGTTTTATGAGACCTCGCTTCAACAATGGCTGGAAGAATCCGTTTAACCCTACTGATGTCGACAACAATTATACAGAGGCAAATTCGTGGCAGTATTCCTTTTACGTGCCACAGAATATTCCTGAATTGAATAAACTTCTGAACGGAAATCTGGAAAAGAAACTTGACGAGCTTTATAATGCCGACACAAAAACAACGGGCAGGGAGCAGTCGGATATAACGGGGCTGATTGGTCAGTACGCACACGGTAACGAACCATCACACCACATTGCGTACTTATACGATTATACAGAGAGCCCTTATAAAACACAGCAAATTGTAAGAAAGATAATGTCTGAATTTTACCTGGACAATCCTGACGGACTTATTGGAAACGAAGACTGCGGGCAGATGTCGGCATGGTATGTACTGAGCGCAATTGGGTTTTATCCTGTAACACCAGGGTCAGGTAGATTCATGATAGGAAGTCCTGTCTTTGACGAGGTGAAGATAAACCTTGAGAACGGAAAGACTTTTACAATCAAAGCGAACAATCAATCTGACGAAAATATTTACGTACAAAATCCTGCCAATGAAGACAAAAGACCATTTATATCATCGGATGAAATACTCAACGGAGGGGAATTTATTTTCGACATGGGCAAATCCCCTGCTAAATCTTTTGGTGATAAAGGCATTCAGAAATATCTTTACCCTGAAAACACCAGTGATATTTATAATGACCTGATTCCTTCGCCGTATATAAACACAAGCCAGATGACGTTTAAAGATTCACTTACTTTATCTCTGTCTGTGGATTATCCCGGTGCAGTAATATATTACAACATTTTACCCGGTCAGTTTACGGAATATAAAGGACCATTTACCATATATGATAATTCATCAACATTTACTTACGCATCAGATTCAAACGGAAGCAGAAAAAGTCATTACACTGGGTCTGCTTACTTCAAAATATCAAACGATGTAGAGGTTAAATTAATATCTACTCCTCAGGCGGCATACACTGCGGGTGGACCCGAGGCACTTATCGACCATATCCGCGGACAGGCTAACTGGAGACTGGGATACTGGCAGGGATATCAGGGGCAGGATTTTGAAGCAGTGCTGAAGTTTAAAAAACCGATTGAAATTAAGACTATAGGTGCGGGATTTCTTCAGGATGCAAGAAGCTGGATATGGATGCCTGTATATGCTGAGTTTTTTGTATCGGAAGACGGGATAAAATATACATCTGTTGGTAAGGTTAACAATACAGTAGCAGATAATGATTTGAATGTTTCAATAAAAGATTTTATAATAGAGCTGAATAAAAAAACAAAATGTTTATACATAAAGGTATCGGCGAAGAACTACGGAAAGATACCGAGCTGGCATCCTGGAGCTGGAGAGGATGCCTATATATTTACAGACGAAATATTTTACAAATAATAATTTCTATAAACTTAAAAAGGAGTGATAATGAAAAAGTATTTAGCTGAAATGATTGGAACGATGGTACTCGTTCTAATAGGATGCGGTTCTGCAGTGATTGCAGGAGGTTCAATTGGATTCCTTGGGATTTCTTTTGCGTTCGGTTTTTCAGTGCTAGCAATGGCATACGGTATCGGAGGTATTTCGGGATGCCACATAAATCCGGCAGTAACGGTTGGTGCACTGGTTGCGGGAAGAATAAGCGCAAAAGATGCTGGAATGTATGTAGTGTTCCAGATAATAGGTGCTATTATCGGAGCGGGTGTACTTTATTATATTGCATCAGGACTTCAGGGTTACAATATAAGCACAAACGGATTAGGTCAGAACGGGTTTGGTGAATTCTCACCGATGAAGTATTCGATGGCAGCAGGGTTTGTTGCAGAAGTAGTTCTTACATTCATATTCCTGATAGTAATTCTTGGTGCGACAAGTTCGAAGGCACCGGCAGGATTTGCAGGAATTCCAATAGGTATTTCATTAGTGATTATACATCTTGTAGGTATTCCTATTACGGGTACTTCCGTTAATCCTGCAAGAAGCATTGGACCAGCATTATTTGTTGGTGGTGCGGCATTATCACAGTTATGGTTGTTTATAGTTGCTCCGCTTATTGGTGCAGTGATTGCGGGACTTGTGTGGAAGTATGTGCTGGAAGAGAAAGCGTAGGAGAGCAATGCGGAATTATGAATGATGAATTATGAATTGAAAAGAGTTAAAAGAAGAGAAAGAGAAGAAAAGAATTGAACGCGGATAAAAGACGATAAGAACGGATGTTCACAGATTAAAAGATTTTTTTAGGGTTAAAGATAAGAAAAAAACTAATAAACTAATAAGAGTCTCTGAAAAATCAGAGACTCTTTATTATATAGAGGAGATACATTATGAAAAAAACAATTAGGTTTATTGCTTTACTGGTTTTATTGATAGCTGCAAGAACTACGTTTGCGCAGGATGAGTTTGAGATGAAGGACGGAGACGAGACATACACGATAAAGAAATATTATATGTGTTTGCTGAAGGTTGGTCCAAACAGAACTCAGGATTCGGTAACCGCGGCGGAGATTCAGAAGGGGCACATGGAAAATATTTCGAGGATGTCAAAAGAGGGTAAACTATGCATAGCGGGACCGTTTGGAGGCAAAGGTGATTTAAGGGGGATATTTATATTTACGGTAAAGACGAAGGAAGAGGCGGAACAGCTGGCAGCAGAAGACCCGGCGGTGAAGTCGGGAAGACTGACGGCAGAAGTACTTGAGTGGTGGTCGGCGAAGGGTTCGATGCTGAAATAGGGAAAAATATATGAGAGAGTTTTTTACCACAGAGTTCACAGAGAAGAGATTTATTAGGGTTAAAGATTTTATTAGTAGAGATTCCTGCTAAGATCACGCAGGAATGGCAGAGTGGGGAAAAGATGCAAGATTAAAAGAGAAATAAGGTGTTACTATATAAACAAAAAAAGCGGACAGAGTCCGCTTTTTTATTATTCAGATAATTTTATTGTTTATCTTTATTTGTCCATTGCAACTTTCACGAATTCGTTGAATGCTTCGAGATTAT
>Ga0194044_10001320_pt1 | contig 12625 bp, 9 predicted proteins | sample JunL4417m_MetaG_FD_155460 | JGI IMG/M metagenome (GOLD analysis project Ga0194044, IMG submission 155460) | Anoxic zone freshwater microbial communities from boreal shield lake in IISD Experimental Lakes Area, Ontario, Canada - Jun2016-L442-17m | ecosystem: Environmental > Aquatic > Freshwater >...
CTCCACCACTCCACCACTCCACCACTCCACCACTCCATCACTCCATCACTCCATCACCCCATCACTCCACCACTCCATTTCCCCACCACCCCATTTCGCTATGCTCCCGAAACTGCTAATAATTGACGACGACGAAGAAATCCGCACCCAGATGAAATGGGCGCTCGCCCGGGACTACGAGGTTGTGCTGGCTGAGGATCGCGCCAGCGCGCTGGAAGCCTTTCGCGCGGCTCACCCCGCCGCGGTCCTCCTGGACCTGGGGTTACCGCCCCACCCAGCCAGCCCCGAGGAAGGCCTCGCCGTCTTGTCCGACCTGGTTGCGGCAGACCAAACCGCCAAGGTCATCGTGATTACCGGCCAGGGCGAAAAGCAGAACGCCCTGCTCGCCGTGGGTGCCGGCGCTTATGATTTCCTTTCCAAACCCGTGGACATGGATGAGATCAAGCTCCTGCTCAAGCGCTGCCTTTATCTCGCCGACCTCGAGCGGGAATACCGGCAGATGCAGCAAACTTTGAGCACGGACACCTTCGAGGGCATGCTCGGCACCAGCCCGCAGATGCAGCAGGTGTTCACTTCGATTCGCAAAGTGGCCACCTCGGATGCGCCGGTCCTGGTGCTGGGCGAGAGCGGCACGGGCAAGGAAATGGTGGCCATGGCGATCCATCGCCGCAGCGCCCGAAAGGACGGCCCGTTCGTCGCCATCAATTGCGGTGCCATCCCGGAAACCCTCCTGGAAAGCGAACTCTTCGGCCACGAAAAGGGCTCCTTTACCGGTGCCCACGTCCAACGCAAAGGCCGTATTGAGTTGGCCACCGGCGGCACTTTGTTCCTCGATGAAATCGGCGAACTGCCGGCCCTCCTTCAGGTCAAGCTGCTCCGCTTCCTCCAGGAGCAGCGCATCGAGCGCGTCGGCGGCCGGCAGGAAATCCAGGTGGATAGCCGTGTGATCGCGGCCACAAGCGTCGATCTCAAGAAGGCGATCATCGACGGACGGTTTCGCGAGGATTTGTTCTATCGCCTGGCCGTCGTCGTGATCAGCTTGCCCCCGCTGCGCGAGCGCGACAACGACATCCTCTTGTTGGCCCAGGACTTCCTCCGGCGGAACGCCGCCAAGACTGGCAAAGAGGGGCTGGCGTTCAGTCAGGAAGCGCTCCGTGCCCTGGGCGATCACCCCTGGCCCGGGAACATCCGCGAACTGGAAAATCGCGTGAAGCGAGCCGTGATCATGGCCGAGCGCAAGAGATTGTCCGTCGAAGATCTGGAACTTAGCAGCCTTGGCGTTGCCGCCCACGGTGCCAGCCTCAAGGAAGCCCGGGAAGCGGTGGAAAGAGAGATGGTTCAGAGAGCCTTGCGCAAGCATGGCGGCAAGATTGCCCCCGCCGCCGTGGAGTTGGGCATCAGCCGGCCCACCTTTTATGAACTGATGGAAAAGCTCGGGATCCAGCGGGCCGAGCGCGAAGGAAGAGCGGCTGAACCGGGATGATCCGTTAAGCCATCACCATTCAACCTAGAAAAAGCAGTTAATAGCCGCGAAAGATCACAAAGATCGCAAAGATCACACAGGAAGACAGCAGACACACTGTTAATATTAACTCAGGATTTGACAGTGTGGCAATTATAGCATAAGCTATGTGGTACGTGATAGTCGCACATCAATAAAGCGTATGCAGCCACTCTTTTCACCTGCTTTAGAGTCGGGTATCCTTACACTTTTCGGGCGATTAGGCATGACCGACACCTGAAAGCCGAGACGCGATTCAATTGCTATATTACTGACAATGCATCAGTTACAAACGATTTGAGTTTGGATGTGGCCTAAATGATGTGGTTTATGCTACTCCAACGCTCGTAGTTGATATGAGATCACTGAACAAACCTGAACCATGCATTTGAAAGCTGTCATTGGAAGAACAGTTGTCATTGGAAGAGCGATTGGTATCGCGGTAGTCTTGGTCGGTCTTCTGCTCGGGGTGCCACCGTATGCCAATACAGGCACTCATACGGTCGGTGGAGGGTCGGACCAGTTTCCGGGATCCATCACACCGCCGGCGGGTGCTCCAGGGGGACCGAATGGTTATTCGGGTGACACAGCGGCACTGCAAGCTTATACAGGCACTCTCGATCTTGCTCAGGCGACCTCTTTGCAAAAGATTAACACCCGCCTCTGGACGATAAATTACACCGCTGCGGGCACTGCAACTGATCCGGAAGTTTGGAGCAACCTCTCTTTCGATTTGAACTTAGCCCGCAGCGTACAATTCGGTCGGTCCGGGGGCCCATCGGCCGACCTTACTCAAGCTGGTAAGCTGGAAGTAACGTGGGATAATGATTTCCTTTCGGTTTCTCATTCTCCTCAAGGCTCAACGGTTTCTCCCGTCATTCCAGGTTATCAGACTGACATTACACCGCTTGACATTCCGAATGTGGGCGGGTCCTCCTCCCCTGGATTCGCTGGGGGTAATCCTTCGGAACAACCTACACCGCTTGACGTTCCGCTGGCGGGCGCATCCTCCTTCCCTGGATTCGATGGAGGTAATCCTCGGAAACCAACCGGTCTGGATCCCGCAGTTCCCGATGCCGGAAGCGCTTTGACCCTGTTTGGCCTTGCACTAATCGGACTTTACGGGATGACCTGGAGGTTTCAGGTTATCTGAGCAGCAAGGTACTCAATGACTTGCGGCGATACCAGGGAAAGCTTTATGGTTGGCGGGCTGCATCATGTCGGCAGAGTACTATCGCTTGATCTATGCGTGATTTGTCATCAATGATTGGTGGGGCCGTAGCGCAGGGCTCCAGAACTGTGTGGCGGCTCCGACCGGAATCACCGGCAGGATGTCGGTGCTCGTCTTTCTCCTGTCATTCGGCAGATCCGACAGGCACTAAAACCAGTTGAACCTCTCCTGGACGTAAATGATGTCGAAGGGCTTCAGGTTGAACTGCTCGGTTCCCTGCCCCTGCAGCACCGGTTTCAGATTGAGTTTGTGATGCTCGGTCTTGCCGTTTTCGGAACGGATAACGGTCACCGCTTTCAGATTCGCCTTGGTATAATCGAACCCACCCGCCTCCATAATCGCCTCCAGCGCCGTGATCGGGCGGTCGGACATAATCTTTCCCGGTCGGAGCACGGCTCCCGTTACATAAACCGGAAAGGCTGATGATTCAACCGCCACCAAAACCTCCTTGGTTTGAAGATGCGGAGCATACAGTTTGACCAGCTCCTTCTCGAGTTGACTGGGAGTCAATCCCGCAGCTTTGAATTCCCCGATCAACTGCAGCGTGATCATGCCGTCACGCCGGATCGGGGCGATCGTGTTCAAGTTGGGGGCGCCCGGAAATGAGATGCGCACTGAGTCCCCTTCACGCAGCACCATTGCATCCGATTTCGGGGCGTTTGTCGCCGCGGCTTTCACCACATCCGAGGGCCATACCGGATTTGCATCCGGCGTTTGGCAGCCTGTTAAACTGAGCGCCAGGACCATCGTAACAACCGCCAGCTTCGCCCAATTCATTATCTCAACAAGAAGATGGCCCAGCTTCTCGCAGCCGCTGCAACCAACTGCGCCGAAGCAAGAGAAATGCATCTTTCCTGCTCGCAACGGTACCAAGTGGTGATTTCCATCCGCCATGATTCCAATGATCTGCCAAAATCCTCGCAGTAGCAAGCGGAAAATAGTCAGCAATTCTTGTTATGCAGTTTTATTAGATGTTTGTCTTGCCCATCTCGCCTGTCTCTGCCAGGGTCCAAGGCGTGGTGGATATTGTGAATTGCTCTTTTGCTTCTGAACATGGCCGGTGCGACTTCGCCTCTATGGAAGCCAGGGGAACCACGTCGTTTTCACTCCGGATTCCTGGCAAACTTGATGCCGCGCTTCGTGCAGGAAACTCCGGTGGCCTCCTGAAGTTGGTTTTGCATTTCCGTTCCAATCCCGCTGCCCCTCTTGGAAAACATGGATGAAGAACAAAGGCGATGAAACCTGAAAAACCAACTGATGCCGCCGACCTGCGTCGTCGCGCCCAAGCACGTTTTCAGAGCCAGCCGCCGCCCGCGAAGGTTCCTGTCTCAGCCGACGGAACGCAAGGGCTCCTACAGGAACTGCAGATCCATCAGATCGAACTGGAGATGCAGAACGAAGAACTCCGGGAGGCGCGGTCGCGGGAGGAGGCCTCGGTGGCGCGTTACACCGACCTCTACGACTTTGCTCCCGTGGGCTATTTCACATTGGGATCTGCAGGGGAGATCACGCAGACCAACTTGGCTGGTGCCCGCCTCCTCGGACACGATCGCGCTGCGTTGATCGGCAAACGTTTCGGCCGATTTGTCTCTGCGGCTGACCGGCCGTCGTTCAATAGCCACCTTGAGCAGGTCTTTGAGGGCCAATTGCATCCAACGTGCGAGGTCGGCCTCGGGACGAACGGCGAGCCTTTGCACTTCGTGCAGATCCAGACGACCCTCTCCTCCGCCGGTCAGGAATGTCGCGCCGTGGTGGTGGACATTACCCAGCGCAAGCGGGCGGATGATCGCCTGCACGTATTGAACCAGACGCTGGAGGCCTCAACCAACGCCATCCTGGTCAGCGATCGTGATGGGGCCATCATCTGGGCCAACGAAGCGTTCACCGGGCTAACGGGGTATCCTGTGGCGGAAGTTCTTGGGAAGAAAATGAACTTTTTGAAGTCCGGTGCGCATGATGATGCTTTCTATCAGCGGCTCTGGGAGACGATTCTCGCGGGCCGGGTGTGGTCCGGGGACATGGTGAACCGGCGCAAGGACGGCAGCCTTTACAACGAAGAGAACACGATTACTCCAGTGCGCGATGGGGGCGCTCAGATTGCTCATTTCATCGCCGTCAAACGGGACATCACCGCGCGCAAGCAGGCGGAAGCGGCCCTGAGGCAACAGGAGGAGTATTTCCGGGCCTTGACCGAGATGGCGGCCGATGTCACCAGCGTGTTCGATGCGGATGGGACCATCCGGTATGAAAGTCCCTCGACGCAGAAGGTCTTCGGCTACGAGCCGGCCGAACTGGTGGGGCGGAGTGCTTTTGATTTTATTCACCCGGAAGACGCGGCCCGCGTGCGGCAAGCATTGGTGGAATCGATCGCTTCACCGGGGTCAGCCACCCGAATCGATCTGCGATTCCGGCACAAAGATGGATCCTGGCGGGCGGTGGAAGGCGCCAGCCGAAACCTGCTGGACAATCCCAATGTGAAGGGAATCGTGGTTAATTCCCGCGACGTCACCGATCGGCAGCAACTTGCGGAGGCGCTGCGGGAGTCAAGCCGGTTCAATCAGCAGATTGTCGCCAGCGCTGAGGAGGGCATCATTGTTTACGGTCGGGATCTGAAGTATCAGGTGTGGAATCCGTTCATGGAGCACCTGACAAGCCTTCCGGCGAACCAGGTGCTGGGGAAGCATCCCGAGGAGGTGTTTCCGTTCCTGCGGGAGGTCAGGGTGCTGGACACGCTCCAAAAGGCCCTGGCAGGCCAAACGACACCCGCAATCGATTTTCCTTTCGCCGGTCTCCCTTCGGGAAAATCGGGTTGGAGTTCTAACAGCTTTGGTCCGCTGCGGAATGTGGCGGGCGAGATCATCGGGGTCATTGGGATTGTGCGGGACATCACCCAGCGCAAGCGGGCCGAGTTGCGGATCGCGGCCTTCGCGCACCTGGGACAGCGGCTGAACTCCGCCAAAACCGCCCGCGAGGCGGGCGAGATTATTGTGGAGGTGGCCGATCAACTGCTTGGATGGGACGCATGCCTTTTCCAGCTTTATTCTGTCCATGAGAACCGTCTGTCGGCTTTGGTATGCATGGACATCATCAACGGTCAGCGCACGGAATGCAAACTCCCGGGTTTTCCGCAGCCGCCAACGGAATATGCCAAGCGGGCAATCGAACAAGGGGGCCAATTGATATTACGGGGCGATCCCCAGACGATTCGGGAGGAGGGTCTGCCCTTCGGCGACACATCACGCCGATCAGCTTCGATTGTGAGGGTGCCGATCCAGCACGGAACAACGATCCTCGGCGTCTTGTCGATCCAAAGCTATAGGCCCAACGCCTACGACGCCCAGAGCCTAGAGACGCTCCAATCCCTGGCGGACCATGCCGGCGGGGCGCTGGAGCGGTTGCGGGCGGAGGAGGTATCGCAGACCACCCAACAGCGGCTGGGCCGGCTGCTGACCCAAAGTCCGGCGGTGATTTATTCTCTCAAGACCGATGGGAAAACGACTGAATTGCTCTGGGTGAGCGAGAACATCGAGAGGTTGCTGGGCTACACGGTTGCGGAATGTCGCGGACCAGGAGGCTTGCTGGACCAGATTCATCCGAAAGACCGTCCGGAGGTCGCCAGCAGCCTCAGCCAGCTCATCACGACAAAAGAGATCGCCCGGGAGTACCGGGTTCGGCACAAGAACGGGGAGTATCATTGGATCCAGGACGAGCAACGGTTGATATGCGATGCCCAGGGCGCACCGGCGGAGATCGTCGGATCATGGATCGACATCACGAATCGGAAGACGATCGAAGATCAACTGCGCCAGGCGCAAAAGATGGAGGCGGTGGGCCAGCTTGCGGGCGGGGTAGCGCACGATTTCAACAATATGCTGGCGGTGATCCGGGGCAGTGCCGACCTGGCATTGATGGATGCGGAGGATAACCCGGCGGAGGTCAGGGAATGCCTTAAGCATGTGCTGGCAGCGTCTGAGCGGGCGGCTGGCCTGACGCGCCAGTTACTGGCGTTCAGCCGCAAACAGATTTTGCAGCCTCAGCCGCTGATGCTTGACGAGATTATTGTCAACCTGACCAGGATGCTCCAGCGGATCATCGGTGAGAACATCGACATGGACTGCCATTGCGCGGCGCCGCTGCCCTATGTCCAGGCCGACCCGGGCATGATGGAGCAGGTGCTCCTCAACCTGGTGGTCAACGCCCGTGACGCGATGCCGGGAGGGGGCCAATTGCGCATCAGTACCGAGTCCACGCGGCTCGATGAAGCGCAGGCGCGAATAAACCCCGAGGCGCGGGCCGGTGAATTTGTCTGCCTGCTGGTCAGTGACACCGGCACCGGGATCGCGCCGGAGGTTTTGCCGCGTATTTTCGAGCCGTTCTTCACGACGAAGGAAGCCGGCAAAGGCACGGGATTGGGGCTGGCAACCCTTTATGGGATCGTCAAGCAGCACCAGGGCTGGGTGGAGGTGACCAGCCAGGTTGGCAAGGGCACCACGTTCAAAGTGTTTCTGCCTTCAATCCCGGTTCCCGCCCGGGTGGGAGCCGCATCGGAGGATAGCAGGCCCGTCGCCGGCGGAAACGAGATGATCCTCCTGGTCGAAGACGACCCGGCGGTGCGGCTGACGATCCGGCGGTTGCTCACCAGCAAGGGTTACCGGGTCTGTGAGGCCAAGACCGCGCAGGAAGCGCTGGATCTTTGGCAACGTCACGCGGGGGAGATCGCGCTGGCGCTGACCGATCTGGTGATGCCGGGAACCCTCACGGGCCGTGATTTGGCCGAGCGATTGCAGCAGGACAACCCCCGGCTCAAGGTCATTTTCATGACCGGCTACGGCGCCGGGATCGGCGGCGACCAGGCAAGTCTTGTGAACCACGTGGGGAGGCGGTTCCTGCAGAAACCCTGCCCGTCGCAAACCATCCTGGAAACGGTCCGGCAATGTCTGGACGACCACACGAATCCGGAGACTGGCTGACCGTGAAACACCGGGCGGAGGAGGCGCTGGCGCTGTGGCGGAAGCATCGGGCGGAGATCGACCTGCTTTACGCCGACATGGTGATGCTTGGCGGCTTATCGGGAATCGATCTGGCGAAGCGCGTTTTGGCGGACAAACCCAGGGTGAAGGTGATCATCACCAGCGGGTACAACTCTCATTGATCCAGAAATGCTTGCAGCGGAAGTCCTGACCGCGGTTCTTAGGTTCGACGCCCAGTCGGGCGGGAGAGAAGACAGAAAGATTCAAGACAGAAAAATGAAGAGGAAACCCATCTTCCTCATTTTCCTGTCTTGAATCTTTCTGTCTTTACGTTTTCCCATCAGCGCTAGATGTGCGCATCCAGGGCAACCCGATGGCCCTGGCCTTCTTCCATATCTACCGGGCGCTGGCGGCGATGATGTTCCATGATGACGCGGCGCTGGTGCGCCATGCTGAGACCGCTGCGAGCCTGACGCCGCACATCACCGGTTTCTACCCCACCGCCCTGGCCAATCTGCTGCATTCCCTGGCGCGTTCATCCACCAGCAGGATGCCATCTCGCACTCCTGGAATGGTCATCGCAATCTGCAAGGCCCGCCGCATCCCGTCTCCACCTGCGCTCAGTGGCGTTAGTCCCGTGCGCACATGTTCGACATAGAGTCTTCCGGCACCCCCGTTGTCGGCCAGGACCAGCACCTCCTTCACCCCGCCATCCAACTGCCGAAGGATTTCGATCGCCTCCGAGTATAACCCCATTCTCCTGAACTCGGAAAATGTCTCCGCTGAAGCCGTATCCCCCTGAATTTGATGTGGGCTCAGTGTCTCAACCGGCAGCAGAATCTCGCCCCTCGGTTGGCGTTTAATAATTGTCTTGTCGTCCCAAATCGTAAGCTGCCGGCTCCGGCTTGACGGCCCTGCCAACGTCGATCTCGCGCCCATTCGAGTCTGCAGCCGCAGCTCAGCGCCCCGACGGCCCAACCCCGTTTCCTGCCCTCCGCCTCCCTCAATCGAAGTTTCAACCACATCGCGGGCGGCGGCCCCCTTTCTCGGCTTGCGTATGGCTTCGAACTCCTCGAATTCTGCACGACATTCCTCAACGCCATACCCTCCCTCGCTGCGCATTACTACTTGGCCCCCCGGGTAGAACTGCAACGGCGACAAACTACTGTGCTGCGGAAACAGCCACTTAACCGCCTCGATACGCGAAACCCCGCGTGTTCTGCCAAACCTCTTAAGCCCGGTTTCCAACCAGTAAAAACCATCGAGGGGGTGGCCGTAACAACCCAATGCCTCCAGCACGCTACTCTTGCCGGCATTATTCTGCCCCCACCAACAAATTAATGCGACCCAATCCCTCAAGCTTCAGGTTCCTCAGCCCTCGAAACTGCTCAATCGTAAAACTCTCAAGTTGCTTCATAGCTTTGTTCTGTTCGCTATTTGATGTTGGCCATCTGCCATTTGCCATCAACTCTCAACCACCCTCTCGTCCGCCAGCCCCAACGGGGCGACACCTACCAGCCCAGGGCATCGCCCGGAAAATCTTCTCGATCGAAGCCCCTTTTGAGGTGTTCCGCGATGAAAGGGGAGAGCGGTTCCTGGCCTCAGTCAGGCCAGCCAGGGCAGTGCTCTTCCGTTCATTTCGCTGTTCAAGAGATTTCACACGACGACAAGGGCGACCTTCCAAGCTGAAACGCCGTCACCATTCCACAAGTGCAGCACAGACTATCAAACGCCCCCCGTAAAGCAAGCAAACCAGTTCCAGCAAACCAGTTCCACCCAAACCGCTCAGTGCGCATCTTAGCAAACCAGTCGGCGGGCCGGCGGAATGGGCCGAGTAACTTGACCGACTTGGCTTGGAGGTAGTTCCAAAGGCGGCAGTAGTGTGAGGTTACTTAGAAGATTTTTCGGCGCGAGGACAGGGGCGCAAGACAGAATTGGTCGAAGCCTGCGATTTCATGGGAATCAAACCGAAAAACAGCAGTTGGCACCACGGATTTCGAAGGATGAATCGCGCTTTCAGCGCTGATGGGGTTTGGGGCTGATGAACCCAGGGCGTTGCCCTGGGCTGGTATGAATGACGCCCTTGGCGTCTCCCACATGTCGCGTCTCCCACCTTGCACTTCTGCTCGACCTTGGTTTGATATTGCTCCCGAAGAAGGGTGATTATCTCTCAATAAACGGCAACGTGCATGAGTCAGTTTCTAGCTGGGTGGTTTACCACGTGCATGATACGAGTTCCACAGCCCCGATGAGGAGAGAATGGCCGCTCAGAGATTTCAGTGAATTACGGCCAGATGCCTCAAATATCGCGCCGTTCCTCTACCAACTGAAACAATTTCATGCGCCCCGTTATCAGAGGATTTGCGAGACAGTTCAACTAATCGCCCCATTCTTTGCAGACTTTGCGTTGGAACCTGAAAAAAAGGGCGAGAACGAAGTAATGCGGCTTCAATGGAAACATCTGGTCTTGTTACTTTTCGGCACGTTTGCTGTCGGCTCGTTCTTTTTCGCAAAGAAACGCCATCGCCTCGTCGATCAGCAGACCAGTCTGGAAAAGCTCCGGGAAACGCCCTGGAAGGATTTTGAATACCTCGTCGCCGAGGCCGAGTTCATTAAACCATATTCTACTTTCCATCACCGGAGGTCTCGTGTAGTCTTGCGCGATGCCAGTGCCGGTCATCACTATCGCACAAATGCGCGACTGGGAGCGAGCCACGTGGGCTGCGGGCCAAACCGAAGCGGAAGTCATTCGCCGCGTCGGCAAAGCGGTTGCCCGCTGCGCCGCGCGATTAACCGCTCCCGGGCAGCGGATTCTTATCCTCGCCGGCAAGGGCCACAACGGCCAGGACGCCCGTTGCGCTCGCCAACACCTCGCCGGCAACGATGTCGAGGTTTTGGACGTGACCGAATCGGCCGCCGATGGGGCGAAGTTGGATGTGGCGCTCGCATCGCGTCCGGCGCTGATCATTGATGGCCTCTTCGGGATTGGCCTCAACCGACCCCTCAGCGCAGAATGGGTCAAGCTCATCCAGCGCATCAATGACAGCCACCTGCCGGTGTTGGCGGTGGATGTGCCGTCTGGTTTGAACGCCGATACGGGCGAACCGCATGGCGCGGCCATCCGATCTGCCCACACGCTCACAATCGGGGCGCCCAAGACCGGCCTGCTGCGGGAAAGCGCCTGGCCTTTCGTTGGGCGGCTGGAAGTTGCCGCGGACGTGGGGCTGGTTTCCAATCCGCATCCGAGCGAGCTGCAATGGACCTTGCCGCAGGATTTCAGCGGCTATCCGCCCCCGCGCTCGGTCGCGACACACAAAGGGATCTATGGGCATCTGTCGATTGTGGCGGGCAGCCTCGGCTATCACGGCGCGGCGGTATTGGCTGCGCGCGGCGCGCAACGCGCTCAACCCGGGTTGATCACATTGCACGCGATGGAGTCGGTCTATCATGCCATCGCGCCGCAGTTGCAGGCAGTGATGGTCGCCCCCTGGCAGCCCGGCGCCAAATCGGTTAGCGACCAGGATGCGGTGCTTATCGGTCCGGGACTGGCGGCGGCCGATCTACCTGACGCGATGAAGATGGACGCGCGGCGCTTGTGGCGTGACGCCTTGGTGCCGGTCGTGGCCGACGCCAGCGCGCTCGACTGGCTGCCGCAGGATCCCGTCCCCCGCAAGGCCATGCGGGTGATCACCCCTCACCCCGGTGAGGCCGCTCGGCTTTTACGCATGTCGCCGCAGCAAGTGCAAGCAAATCGGCTCAATGCGCTACGCACGATCTCAATGCGGTTTGGAAACGCCTGGGTGGTGCTCAAGGGCCATCAAACGCTCGTCGGCCGCAGCTCGGGCGAGGTTTATGTGAATCCATCCGGCAACCCCCACCTGGCGCAAGGCGGCAGCGGAGACGTTCTGGCCGGGTATATCGCCGGCTTGCTGGTCCAACCCGATCTGCGGGCCGACGTGCTTCAGACGATTCGCTACGCGGTCTGGCAGCACGGTGCAACCGCAGATCGCCTGCAAGCCACGCAGCCCAACTGGGTGGTCCGAGATTTGATCCGCGAGTTGGGTCTCCAGAAACCATCCGAGTGGTGACCACCTTCGGAACACTGCAGGAATTCCCAGATCTCAGGCCCCGCGGAAACCCGCGGGTTCCGGCATGGATAGCGCCCCGCCCCCGCCGAGGACTGACAGCGGATTCAGGTCTCGTCTCCAGGCATCGACATTTTTCCTTTCTTTGCCGCAAGCCACCTGTTATGCATCTGTGCATGGTGCGCAGATTATGTTATGTCATCGTTTTACTGGCTTGCTGCCTCATGGCCGCACCCGCCAGCGCTGAGACTTTTAAGCTCACCAACGGGGAGACCGTCACCGGTGAAGTCCTGGTGGCCTCCGCCAACGATGTCGGTGCGCAGATCAAAATCGGCGAAGGCGAATACAAACGGGTGTCGTGGGCCAATTTTTCCCAGGAAGACCTCAAGAAGTTTGGCAAGGTTCAGAAGCTGCAGGCGTTCGTCGAGCCGTTTATCGAGATTTCATCCGAGGAAAAAATCCAGAAAACCCAGCCGACCATCAAACAGCCGCTGCGCTTTGATCGGCCGACTAACCGATCCTTGTTGGGCGCGCTCTTTTCCTCGAGCGTCGGTTTATTCATGCTGCTCGCGCTTTACGCGGCTAATATCTATGCGGCGTATGAAGTCTCGATCTTCCGCGCCCAATCCCCTGCGCTGGTCTGCGGGGTGTCCGCGGTGTTGCCGGTGGCCGGCCCGATTATTTTCCTCTCCATGCCCACCAAGATGGCCCCGCCTGAAGCCACTTGGGAAACCGCGGCGCCGCCGGCTGCCGATGCCGAGGGCGGGGCGGCGACGCTCAACCCGATGCAGTCGGAGGGAGCCGCCCATCCGGCCGGCTTGAAACTGGCGCACGTCGA
>Ga0194044_10001322_pt1 | contig 12618 bp, 6 predicted proteins | sample JunL4417m_MetaG_FD_155460 | JGI IMG/M metagenome (GOLD analysis project Ga0194044, IMG submission 155460) | Anoxic zone freshwater microbial communities from boreal shield lake in IISD Experimental Lakes Area, Ontario, Canada - Jun2016-L442-17m | ecosystem: Environmental > Aquatic > Freshwater >...
CTGGCCGAATTGTTCAAAATGGCGCCGAGAACATCCAGCCAGCATGACGGCATATTTGAAGGCCACAAATGCGAAATCAAATGCGCACGGCACTGGGCCGGAAAAAATGACTGCCGATGGCAGCACCTGGAACCCGAGCACGACTACACGTTTGCCATGTTGGCCCTCCTAGATTTCCACGAGTGGAAGGTGTGGTGCGTGACAAAAGCGCAACTTATGGGCGAGTTGCGCGAAAAAAAGGTGGTGACATTCCAGGGCAAGCAAGGATGGTGGACTATTAAATCGGCCATCATACCGTATCTCACCCCGATTCACGGACCAGAGTGCCTGCGCAAATTCGTGAGCACCATTCCCAAATAAATTGTACGCATGATCAATATCAATCATGTTGCCTGGATAAACACGTAGGTGCATTCCTCCGTTTTTTTTGGGGTCACATCTTCACTGGGGCTGGTCTTTTGTCCCGGGCGCCGGCTATTGGCCATCGTGAACACCGCACCGTCTAGCAGGCGCCACCCGTGTTCGGCATGAATCCGTGTCACATCGTCCAGCAGGTCGTATTTTTTGTCGGTTTTGAAGTTCTTCACGCTCCAGCAGCTGTATTTCACGCCGAGCCGAATGACGCCCGCAATCACCGGGCTTAAGAATTTATTTAACCACGCCTGGTATCCATCAAGTGCAGAAGATGAAATGCTCTGCGTCGGCTCGTCCGAGTAAATTTCCAGATTGTAATACGGCGGGCTGGTGAGTGCAATGTCATACTTTGCACCTGGGTCCAGCTCTTGCAGCGCCACCTCAGCGGGTTTGTTAATCAGTGTGACATTGGTGAGGCCGAGCTCGTCGCGAATGGCGCGCAGCGCCTCGTACGTCTTCGCGCAGGGGTCAATGCCTGTGTAATGCACCCGGCAATATTTGTATGCATGATTCAGCTCTGCACTTGTGGCGCCGATCATTCGGCCGCCCCAGCCCGCGCACACGTCCAATACACGCACCTCTTTTAGTTGGTCTTTATTCACCAAATAGGACACCATCTTTTTCGCCATGAGCGGGCGATACATGGTGACCTTGCCCAGCCCGTTGGCAAACGACAGCGAGCGAATGATTTCGGACGCATACGGCGTGGAATGCTGAGCCCGGTTGAATCGCAGCGCCTTTTCCAGGCACGGCTGCGTCCAAAGCGACTCCACGGAGTGTCCCTTGTAATTTCGCACAGAGTGGAAGTGCCGCATGTGTTTTCGTAGCACTTTCATGCCCGCCACCTCCGTGGCCGAAATGTTCATTGGATTGATCGTTGCGTCTTTTTTCAGTAATAAGGCCCAGTCCTTCTGTATTTCGGAGTCACTGTAAGATTCGCGCAGCACACCATTGGATTCTAATTCAGCGGCCAGCTGCGGTAGCATCGCCTCAAATTCGGCATCGGTTAAGCTGGTGAGCGCATGTTTTCGGTTCAAAATTTGGTCCATCAATGGAATATGGTCATGGATTGTTGACTGCATTGATTCTAGTTTAAATGAGTGCGCGATAGTGATAGCAACATCCTCCTTATATTTAATTCAATTTTTGCATAAATGTGAAAATTAAGCATGACAATTTTAATATAATTTAATATAATTTATATTCTTAATGTACAATCACGATGACACATGAATGGAAAAACTGGGGTGAATCTTCCGATGAAGAAGAATTACCGTCATCTCCACCACCACCCATATACAAACGAGGCAACCGAAAAATACGACCTATGAACGTGCTTATGGCGGCTGTCACTCCTCCCGACGGTCATAAAACAAAACAGCCCGTGTCATTTGGTTTAATGTCAAAACAAAATGAATTGGAAGGATTAAAAATGAAATTGGAAGAGTTGGAACTGAAAAAAAGAATCACAGAAAGTGACATTGAGGCGTCCATCAGATGTGCAGAACGTGCAGAAAATGATATTAAAGAAGCACATGTGAAACTTGCTCATTTATCGCCCTCAGATAAAGTTGAAATTGAAGCATGCAACCGCGCAATTGAACTGCAATCCAATAGACGTGTTAGAATTGCAATGATGAAAAATGATTTGGAAAAAATAAACACGGAAATACAGGAATTATCAACATCATCAATGCAATTATCAGATGAATTATCAAAAGGGAAAGGAGGCAGGCGTGTGAATCGTCGTACGAAAACACATGCGAAACATCGTGCGAAACATCGTTCAAAAAAAAGCAACAAGACAAGAATCCGAAGATGATAAATCCAATGTAATACATCTAAATGATCGTGTAAACGGTTTGCGTGTCCTGCGCCACCATCTCGGCAATAAGCTGCTCAAACGAGGTGTGGGGGCGCCATCCCAGAACGCGTTCCGCCTTGGACGCATCGCCCCAAAGCACGTCCACCTCCGTCGGGCGGTAATACTTCGGGTCAATGAAAATCAGGTCTTTGCCCGTGTTTTCATCGTATCCCACCTCATCGGCGTCCGTACCGCGCCACTTCAACTTGATGCTCGCCATGCTGAATGCCAACTCAATCATTTCGCGCACGCTGTGCGTCTCACCCGTGGCCAGCACATAGTCGTCTGGCTCATCCTGCTGCAGCATGAGCCACATGCCCTCCACGTAATCCTGCGCGCTGCCCAGGTCGCGCTGCGAATCAATGTTGCCCATAACCAACCGGTCCGTCTCACCGCGCAGAATCTTGCCGAGCCCAATCGTGATTTTGCGCTCCACGAAATTGTGGCCGCGGCGCACGCCGCCATGATTGAACAGAATGCCGTTGGATGCGTGCATGCCGTACGCCTCGCGATAATTCTTGACAATCCAATACGCATACAGCTTGCCCACCGCATACGGCGACCTAGGATAAAATGGCGTGGTCTCGCGCTGCGGCATCTCCTGTACCTTACCATACATCTCGCTGGTAGACGCCTGATAAAACCGGGTCACCGAATCCAGCTGGTTGTTGCGCACCGCTTCCAGCAGCTTCAACGTGCCGAATGCATCCGTGTCGGCCGTGTATTCCGGCATCTCAAACGAAATTTTGACATGTGACTGCGCGGCTAAATTGTAAATCTCCAGCCGTTCCATCATGGTGTGCGTCGTTTTGATCTGACTCAGAATCTTATACAAACATGCGCTGTCTGTCATGTCGCCGTAATGCAGTTTCAGCGCGGGATTGTGAAACAGGTGCTCAATGCGCGACGTGTTTATCGTGGATGACCGGCGGATCAACCCGTGCACGAAATAATTCTTGATCAACAGCAGCTCAGTCAGGTAGGAGCCGTCTTGCCCTGTGATTCCAGTCACAAACGCCACCCGCTGTGTCATTTATTGCAAGGGTTGATTGTGGTAGGCGTTAATTGGGATAATAAACCATGAAAAATACTATTTAAATGATTTGCATGTTAATCAGTTAATCATTTGCTTTAAATTTCTCTCAAAATCAATCACATGCAATGCGTTTTAGTGACCGGCGGATCCGGTCTGGTGGGATCCGCGCTGCGCGACATGTGTGGTGCCGAATTGAAATACCGATTTGTGTTCGTATCGTCGCGTGACTGTGACCTTACCGATTATGCGGCCACGCTGCGATATTTCAACATAGTCGCCCCCGATGCGGTCATTCATTTGGCGGCGGCGGTGGGGGGCCTGTTCAAAAACATGCGGTGCAAGGTGGACATGTTTGAAACGAATGCGCGCATCAACATGAACGTGCTGCGCGTGTGCCATGAATTGGGCGTGGCCAAGGTGGTGAGCTGCCTCTCCACGTGCATTTTTCCGGACGACAAAACGAAAACCGAAAAAATAAATGAGCCCATGCTGCACGCCGGCCCCCCGCACTCGTCCAATGATGCGTATGCTTACGCCAAGCGCATGCTGGAAGTGCAGTCGCGGTGCTACAGAGAACAGTACGGACACAATTTCGTGTGCGTCATTCCGACCAATATTTACGGTCCGCACGACAACTTTCACCTGGAGGATGCGCACGTCATTCCGGCGCTGATTCACAAGTGCTGTCTGGCCAAGCAGCAGGGGGTGCCGCTGGTGGTTGCGGGAAGTGGTGCGCCGTTGCGGCAATTCATTTACTCGCGCGACCTCGCGCTGCTGCTTATTTGGACGCTGGAACATTACGATTCAACCTCTTCGGCTGATGGCGATGGGGGTGACGCTGGCACTGGTACCCTCATTCTCTCAGTGGACCCCGCCGATGAAATCAGCATCCGACAGGTGGTGCAGCACATTGCCGAGGCGGTCGGATTTGATAATGATATCATTTATGACACATCGCAAGCAGACGGACAGTTTAAAAAAACGGCCGACAATTCCAAATTTAAACGCCTTTATGGTGGTTCGCAGTTCGCATTCACGCCAATACGGCATGGACTTCGTGAAACGGTGCAGTGGTTCGTTCAAAATTATAATACAGCACGTAAATAAAAAAATTGATGGCAATCCATGGACCAGAATCCAGAAACCAGAGATCTAGAAACCAGACAGACATGCCCATCGGTGAAATCTTTGTCATGGCGGGCGCATTCACCGTCATATTCGCAATTCTGTTTTGCGGAATGAAGCCAGACCGGGAACGAAGACGCCCACGAATCAGGAACAAATGCAACAAATGCAAATACAAATTTAACCAAAAAAGTTGATTGAACCAGAGTGCACGGAGGAGTGGGATCACTTTGTCACGCGTTTGGATTTGCGTTGAGGTTTGCGTTTGTGCCTTCGCTTCATTTTTTTCGTTCTTGTCGTTCGTTTTCTTTTGGCACCGCCATCCAATGATTCCATGTCTGTGTTTCTTGCCAATCGCTCTGCTTCTGCTGCTGCTAGTTGCTCTCTCGTATACGCATCCCGGGTCCGATCAAACAGTACCCCTCGTTGCGCGGCTTCTCGCACAATGTTATTTATGAATCTCTCCACATTTGGGTCTTCATGTTCATATGTAAGAAACTGATAAGGTTTATCTGTATTGTAATTGTACACCTGAATTGCCCTAATCAGAATGTTTAATGTTTCTGGGTAAATCGCATTATCTGTCTCAAACTGGTAAATAATGGTGCTAATTCCCGTTCCGATGAATGTTGTTAATATCGCCAGGTTGGCTTTATCAAGTTTCTCATGCTCATGCATTAATCCGTCAAAAAAACTCATCAATTCATAATACTTATCGTCCTCGGGTTTTCCTGATCTAAACAAATTTGGTTTCAACTTTTCGTTGATTATGGACATTTTTGGTTATGGTTATGTATTATATATATATTATTATACATAAAAATATTTTTGCATAATACATCATGTACTCAATTTTAATCAATCATTTAAAACCCCACATTGTAATTGTCCGTTGCACTATGACCCATATCCACCTTCTGGATGCTGCCCACATTGGACTCAATGGTCAGCTTCTCAAACGCGCACGCGCTCGTGTCCATTGCGGCAGAACCCATTGCCTCCGCAATCTCCGCCTGATCGTTCTTCGCCTGGAACGCCACGTCCTCCATCTTGGCAATCATCTGCGGCAGGTCCAGCATGACCTGGAAACTGCTGGTGCCATAGTAACCCTCCTGTCCGCACATCACATTCGCCGAAATGCCACGCATTTGGTCCAGCTCCGCATGACGCGCCGCCTTCAGAAACATCTCCGGCGTCTCCTCAAACGACGCCTTGGCGATGGGACCAATGTTGTCATTGTTAATTCCGTGCCTGAAAATGGACACCATGTGGGAACTCGCCGTCATACGGTCGCACAGCAGGCTCAGATGGTGGTAGTTGATGTACGTGCCGTCGTTCTCAAACACGCCCGTCATCTCAGTGAGTAGCGCCTCGCGCGCTGCCTCAATGCCTAGCACGCTGTGAATCTCCTGGATGTCGTCGCTGATCGTGCGATTCACGTCAATGTAGTCCAGCGCCAGCACGTCCATCAAGTTGGTCCCCTTCGTGTCAAGTACCCACGTCTCCTTCTTCACGTAAGCGCCATCCTCCTTGTGCAGCGTGTCCATCAGCTTGCGCAGTGTCACCTTGCTGATGTTTTTCAGGCCGCGCAGCACAATGTTGTTCAGCAGCTGGTCCTGGAACGCCTTGAGCAGGTAAATCTTGTCCGACTGGTCCAGCGGGTTCTCCTTTGGCTTCAACGGTTTCTTGCCGTTGATGTTGTTCATGCGCAGACGGAACACCAGCTTTTCTGCATTGTAGTCGGCGTAAATGCAGCTCACATCGTCGCCGTGGCTGTTCTTAATGGCAAAGTGCACATCATCCATAGTGATGCGCTTGTCCAACATGGCCTCGCGACTCATCACCATGCGGATGATCCACTTGGAGCGCGCCGCATCATTGGGATCGGCCTCGGCATCAGGCGCATCTATGCCCGCGCACTCGTTCAACAGGCGCTGATACTCGTAATACTGCAACATCGTGCTACGGTCCTCCTGAATCAGCGTGTTCAGGTCGTCAGGGTCAAAGCAAATGGACACGCTTTCTACCAGTTCGCTCAACTGCGTGAGCTCAATCTGCGCAATCAGCTCCTTGGCGCGCTCGCAGTCGGTCTCCTCGTCCTTCTTCAGATAAATGGTGAGCGAGGAGTTCTTCGGGTTCTCGGTGATGGACAGCAGCTCCTCAATGCGGGGCACACCGCGCGTCACGTTCGCCTTCATGGCAACACCGCTGCCTGCAGTATGAAATGTGTCGAACAATGCCATGCCATTTTCAACGATGAATGTGCGCGTTTCTTCAACCGTGAAATCATACATCCATTCGGTTGGGTTTGGAATTTCTTCAATGCTGACAATCTTGTCAAAGCGAACGTCGGGAAATGGGTTGGCTCCAATGATTGCGGCCAGTTTTTTGCGATTCATGTTTGTGTGCACCTTCCCGTTGTGCACAAATGTGGGAATGACATCATTCACTTCTGAAATGTTTTTCAAATTGGAATATCTTTCGGCATGTTGCACCAAGTATTCGCGAGTGGAATCGTTTTCTGGCATTTCAAACGCCCTCTGGTTGATCGGAATGTAATCTCCAACCTTGAGTTCTGACCCATTCGTTGCAGCCAATTGGTTCTTGGCATCAATGGATAAGAATGATTTTGCCTTCGTTGCAATGACCTGTCTGCCATCTTCGGTTGTGACTCGCAGCACAGTGTTCGTTCCATCCACATTCACCACCGGGTGACGCGTGACTGCTTCAACGCGTTTCCAACTCGTAATGCCCAATGCATCAACTGATGGAACAAACACATCTTCGTCCGCATTGATGTATCCAAGCTTTGTGTCATTTGGATGATCTTCCATGCGTTCTGCCATTTCAATGTATTGATCAATGTACGCTCCGATTTGATGGACTTTGATTTGCCCGTCAATTCGCAACATCACGCGTGTGTCATATGATACGCTGTTGAGCGTCAACTGCGTTGTCGGCTCACCGATGCTCTGGGCGCTGATCATGCCCACCATTTCGCCCGGCGCAATGAGCGAACTCTTATATTTCAGCACGATCATTTCCAGCAGCACGGTCAGCGCCTTCTTATTGAAGCGCTTCACCATGAGCAGGTCCTTGGGCGACAGGTAGTAGTAGTACATGGCCTTGAACAGCTCGGTGGGCGCGCAATAATGCATGCTTTCCAGGCGCTTGTACGCCGCCTCAATCATGGCAAACGCCTCCAAGGGCGTGATGTCCACAATGGAGTTGTTGTTGATTTGCTGCAGACCCTTCACATTGTTGATGGTGTGGGCGAATGCCACTGGCAGGTAGACGCGATCATTGTTCTTGCTGCGAAACACGCGCTGAATTATGGTTTCGCGCTGCTCAATCATGAAATCAATCCACTGCTTGCATTTGGCATCGTTCTCGGCCTTCTGCTTCTTCATCCGCGAAATGACGCCCTTGGTGAATGCCGCCGTGAACACCACGTCCTTCGGGTCGCTGCTCGGCATGTGGTAGTGCGCGTAAATCTCGTCCAGACCCAGGTTCACCAACGGCATGATCTGGCTCTCCACTTTGACGGGGTCAATGCCGTCCTCGCCGTAGCTGAACTGAATGACGCGACCCTTGTTGTTGCGCACCGTCATGTCGTACTCAATCTTCAAATCCTCCATGCCCTTGATGAGTCGGCGCTGGATATATCCAGTGGAAGATGTGTCGCGCACTTGGAGTCCATTCGCCAGACCAAAGTTGAGCGTGGTGGGAATGGTCAAATCATACATCTTGGGATGCAGCGCAGGGTCAACGTATTCAATACTGACAATTGCATCCAGAACCACATCGTTGTGCTGTTGCACCTTATTCAACACAGAAGTCCAGCGAATGGATTTGAGACGATCATTTTTCTGGTCATGCAACAAGTCAATCTGATCTGCAAACAGCTGGCCGTTGGTTGAACGGATGGACAGTCTGTAAGATGGCTTGATGTTCTTTGTTCCAAAGTTGTTGCGCTTCAGCTGACTTTTGAAGACGCGAGCGTGAACTCCAATGCGGGAACACAAGAATGCAATGTCTTCGGTCAATCGCTGGCTGCATGATGAACTTTCAATTGAATTCCTTGAAACATGTCCATCCCCTGAAATGTATCCACTGATAATTCCTTTGACAAACTCTATGTTTGAAATGTAAGCTTCATTTGGAACGTGCTTGGAATCGGCGCCATGTCCAACCAGTTGCGTTATGAATTTTGCCAATATGCACGAGGTTCCAATGACAGTGGAAGTTGTTCCGTTTGCATTGTTCGTTCTGATATCCTCTTTGCAGTTGATGTTGTATTTTGCAAACCATGTTTTCACAAATTCACGAATTTTTGAGTCATTGTTGGTTATGTATATGTTTGCCCCATTGATGTTTCCTTCTGCAATGAACAGTCCAATGAATGTTCCATTTTCATAATTCAGTTCAAATGTTTCTGGAATAATTCCCCATTGGCGCGAACCGCTTGGAGGATACACGCCATTGGCGGACAATTCGTCAATTTTTGAACGAACAATTGCACGTTGCAACCTAGCCTTGCTGTCAAATGGCAAGGTGAATGCAGTGTTGTTGTTTTCATCCCACCAATTTGACGGGATTTTCTTCCTATCTTGCATGCTTTCGTTCATCATTTCAATTGCCGTTTTCACTTCGCTTCCGTAAATGAATTCGCTCTTTGGGAAATATTTCGTCATTTGGATTTCGTCAATTCCAACGCCACTCCTCAAATCGCTGACTTTCTTCGCAACTGGCACAAAATCGCCAACCTTGATTTCATCCGTGTATTTCTCACGAAACTGACCCAGTTCCGCATTCCACACCAGTAGCGATTTGTTTGCAGTAACGGTCACATAGCGCCCAGCATGAGTTGTGATTTTGTATAATTTTTCTCCAGGGTCGTGTCTTGTGACTGCACTCACCGTTTCCCAAGACACATGGCCATCATAGTCCATTGTCACGATTTTGACGGGATGATCAAGCTCCAGATATTCCATGTTTTGCTCCGTCATGCGCTGCACTAATGAGGATGAGGCCGACGAAATGTGCGCATCAATCCATTCGCCAATTTTGACGTATTTGGGCTCATCGTTTTCAACGACAATCACGGGCGTTTCCCATGTCACGGATTTCACAGCGGTGTCAATGAGACCCACACGACCACCCATGGCGTGAAAGAAGAGCTCCTCCGGCGTGAGCCCCGAAATGAAGGAGTTCTCCACGAAGCCGCGCGCGCCCGGCGAATCGTCGTATTTCGTGAAGTGCGGCAGCGTGCGGTTCTCAAACCCGTAGGGGATGCGCTTGCCGTCAATGAGCTGCTGCCCGAGGCACGCAATCATCTGCGAAATGTTCAAATCGCTGCCCTTGGAACCCGCCTTGACCATGGTGACAAATCGGTTATCCTTGTCCAGACTCTTCAATCCGATCTTGCCCGAGTCAAGCGTGGCCTTGTTCAAAATGTTGGTGACCTGAAACTCAAACTCGTCCTCGTTGGTGTTGCCCGTGGCATTTTCAAAGATGCCGAGATACGTCTGGTCAATCAGGTTCTTCACCTCCTTCTTTTTGGAAGTGATGGACTGCGCGATCTGCTCGTTCGTGCTGCGATTGGCAATGAGGTCGCTGATGCCCACGCTATAAGCGCTTGTCTTCATGTACTCTGTCACGATGTTCTGCAGGTTGTCAATGAAGTCGGATGCCGCCATATTGCCGAAGTCGTTGCAGGTGCGCGTGATGAGCCCGTTACTGCCTCCACCGAGCACGTCCTTGTCCAGCTGCCCGCGCAAATACTTGCCGTCCACGATTTCCAACACGCCCGCCGAGGTCGCAAAGTCGTCGGTTTCACCAAAACCCTTGGTCTTGTATTTCATCGTGAATGCCGGCATGATCTGCGACAGGATCTGAAAACTGGTGATGCGCTCCGCGTGCGATGCAAACAGTCCCTCGTTGATGCCGTTGTAAGCCATCAGCAGGTTCATGGCATCGCGCGGCGTGAAGGACACACCCGGGCGTGTCAATCGGTATGACCCCAGCAGCGAGTCCTGGAAAATGCCGATAATGGACTGATTTTTTGCAGGGCTGATGATTTGATACGGCACGGCTGCCAGGTTCTTCAGCTCCGCCTCAGCCTCCTCGTCCTGCGGCATGTGCATGTTCATTTCATCGCCGTCAAAATCGGCATTGTAGGGCTTGGTGTCACCGACGTTCATGCGAAACGTGTCGCCCTGGTGCATGATGCGCGCAATGTGACACATCATGCTCATGCGATGCAGTGTGGGTTGACGGTTGAACAGCACGCCATCGCCGTCCATCATGTGCCGGTGCACGATGTCGCCGTTGTAAAGCACGATGTTGTCGCGGTCGGCATATCGCAGCGAAATGTTCTCCCCGCCCTTGCGCTCCAGAATCTTCGCACCGGGGTACTCCTCCGGCCCGTTACGCACCAGTTTGGTGAGAACGCGGCGGTTCATGTCGTTCACCACGACCGGCTTCGTGATGTTCTTCGCAATTTTGAGCGGCACGCCGAGCTCCCGAATGGACAGATTGGGGTCGGGCGTGATGACGGAACGCGCCGAAAAGTCCACGCGCTTGCCCATGAGGTTGCCGCGCACGCGACCTCCCTTGCCGTTCAAACGCTCCTTGATGGATTTGAGGGGGCGCCCGGAACGCTGGGCAACAGGCGCCGCGCCCGGAATGTTGTTGTCCACGAGGGTGGCGCAGTAATACTGCAGGACTGTGTGCCAGTCTGCGATGATGTTGGCCTGAGCCCCGTCGCGTATTTTTTCCTGCAGCGTCTTGTTCGCCTTGACGATATTCACAATGATGTGTGTGAGGTCGTCCTCACTGCGCTGCTGGCCGTCCATTTTGATGGAAGGCCGCACCGCCGGCGGGGGAACCGCCAGTACCTGGCAAATCATCCAATCCGGACGCGAAAATGCGGGACTGAATCCCATAAACGACACATCGTCGTCGCTGATCCTGCGAAATATCTTGAGGACAATGTCCGGTGTCAGCAACATGTTCATTTTTTTGGCATCTTCTTCCGACATGCCTTTTATGCCGTCGCTGTCCCACTCGGCAATCAGCGTGGCCAAATTCTCTTTTCTGATTTTTTTTGGCATGAGACAGCCGCACCCATCTTCGTTGTCATCGCCGCAACGCTTGACCTTGCTCGCCACGCCAAACACGTATGACCAGCGCTCGTCGGCCAGCATTTTCAACGCTTGCTTGTGTGCATCCTTGCTGATGAGCAATTTGCTGCATTTTATGCACACGCATCGCAGAATCTTGTGCACTGTGGCCAAATGCTGGTAATAAAACACAGGTGCCGCCAATTCAATACGGCCGAAATAACCGGGCGTGTTCATGTAGTCCAGACCATCCGTGGGACAAAGCATTCCCGGCTCGGATACGCCCATGTAAGGGCAAAACAACCCGCCGATGACGGGTTTGTTCCCCACATACGTGTCACGACTTGTGATTTCGGTGACCGATCCTTTTCGGATTTCTTCAGGAGACAGTATGCTAAACTGAATGCCGACAATTTTTGATACACGGGGTTTGGATGATAATGATGATGCCATTGTTATTGTTTCGGTGTCTTGTCGTGTGTCTTAAATGATAGAATCCTCCTTATACTTACTAAATAATATTTAGATTGTTTTTGCAATCAATTTTTATTAAAACAATGACAAATATGTGAAATATGTGAAATGTGTGAAATAATGCAATTGATTGAGTTGATTATCAAAAAAAATTGAAAACAAAAAATAAAATATAAACACATTGCATTGACTAAACCAAGCACCAACGAAACGCACACCCAATGCCCATCAACATTTCAACTGTACCCAAGAAGAGAGTTACCAAATCAAAGAAGCAAGAAGAGGCTACCCGAGTTCATAAGAACAACACTTCAGGGCCTGGGCCTGATCCCAATGCGCCACAACCACCATTTCCCGACAGCGATGGAAATGGAACCGACAATGATGCGGAGGTTGACCACGCCACTGCTCCTGGATCCACTGTTGCCGCCGCCGTCGGAGAAGACACCCCAAAGGGCAAAAAATCACAAAAGGATGTATCATATGATCGGTTAGAAGTGAATCGGTTGTTGTCTGATTTGTTCCCATCTACCTACATGAACGAAAAAGTGAAACAACTTGAAACTACCGCTGCAAAAAAG
>Ga0194044_10001326_pt1 | contig 12604 bp, 4 predicted proteins | sample JunL4417m_MetaG_FD_155460 | JGI IMG/M metagenome (GOLD analysis project Ga0194044, IMG submission 155460) | Anoxic zone freshwater microbial communities from boreal shield lake in IISD Experimental Lakes Area, Ontario, Canada - Jun2016-L442-17m | ecosystem: Environmental > Aquatic > Freshwater >...
TCGACCCCCTTGCGGAAAGGGATTAAGGAAGTGAAAGTCCCCCCTCCCCTTGCGGGAGGGGGTTAGGGGGTGGGGGTAGGGTGATGAAAATCATCAAAAATTGGTTTTAAATTGATCCAATTTTTACTCCTTACAGTGTAAGCGGAACAAAAATAGGATCAGTTTTTCACTAAAATATATGGCAATTTTCATAAGCCCAGGGCGACCGGTCGGTCGCCCTTACTCACGGTAAAGAAATGATGAATAAGAAAGAACCAGCCATAGATGTATCCCATTTATCATAATTTCTGAACTAACTTACCGGAGGAATTTCTTGGCAGTCCGGGACTGATCTCCACAATCCTTGGTACCATGTATTCCGGAAGATGCCCACGACACCAAGCAATAATTGCCTCGGGTTCCAGTTTCTGACGACGATTCCGGGGAACCACAATAGCTTTGATAGCCTCTCCAAGAAGCATATCCGGAACTCCCACAACCGCCACTTCCAGCACGTTTTCCCAGGCGGCGATGGCAGCTTCCACACGATGAGGGCTGACGCGATGGCCTGCGCTTTTAATGAATCCGGAGCGCCTTCCCGTTATGTAAATAAACCCATCCGCATCCACAGTAGCCAGGTCTCCGGTATTCAACGATGGGCGCCAAGGAGCTGCGTAGCGCTGGCGCCGTTCAGACCTCTCCCCCCAGCGGGGGGAGGTTGGGAGGTGGGAAATGCTGTCATGCCAACCACTTGCCCTCCCCCCAACCACCTCCCGCTGGGAGGTGGAGTGAACGGTTACAGCCGACACAAGAGCGTTGTTCAACCTGGTTGCCGTGGCTTCGGGGTCCTGGTAATAACCCAGCATGATATTGGGTCCAAATGCCACAATCTCGCCTTCCTGGCCAGGTGAAACAGGCTGACCATTCTCATCTATCACGGCAAGGCGGGTATGGGCAAGCCCGCGACCTACTGATCCCGGTCTGGTTCGGATCAGTTCAGGTGGCAGATAAGAAAGCCTTGCCGTGGCCTCGGTTTGTCCATACATAACATAAAATGCTTTTTCAGGAAAAGCGTTCGAGATTTCCTCAATAAACGGCTGCGCCAAAGGGCCGCCTGCCTGAGCCATGAACCGCAAGGACGGCATCTTGAATCGCAGAAAGGTACTCCGCCGGCATAGTATCTGATATACGGCTGGAACCCCTGATAAGCCAGTGCAGCCATACATTTCCACAAGTTCAGGCACCGTATCCGGAAACATGAAGCGGGTGTTCAGTACCAATGCAGCGCCAACACGCAAATGCGTGTGTAGCAGGGAAGCCCCAAAGCAATAGCTGAACGGTAGCACGACTTGGTGGATATCTGCATCCGTCAGGCCCTGAAACGCCACAATATCATCGGTATTGCAGCAGATATTGGCATGGCTAAGCATCACTCCCCGTGGAGAACCGGTAGATCCGGAAGTGAACAAAACAACTGCTGCATCTTTGTCCATAGTATCTGCCGGAGGGTTAAGATTCGCATCCGTGCAGGCTGGAAGAGCAGACAAATCAGAGCAAATCTTTATATTCAATCCCTTAGTTGCTGCTGCATACTTTGGTTGCACAAACCCCAAGGACGGGCGGCATAATTGAATCACCTGATCCAGAAAAACGTTATCAGATCGGGAATCAATGGGTACACAGCAACAGCCTGCCCGCATAATGCCAAAATAAGCAATGATAAAAAAAGCCGAATTGTCAGCCCACAGCAGGATATTATCATTACTCGAAAATTTTTGGGATCTGAGCCAGGCGCTAACAGCAACTATGCGATGATATGCCTGTGCATAGCTCAGGGATTCATCCGGTCCCAGGATCAAGAGTCGATCTGAAAACCGGTTGCACCCAAACAGATATTCCGTGATATTAAAAATTGACGCCATGAATTTTAAGGCTTTCTTTGATATCGCCGATGGATCGCATCTGTGAGATTTCATCCATGCCAAATTCGATTTCAAAATCATCTTCAAGCTCTGAAATCATGGCAAGATGCCTAAGGGAATCCCAACGGGGGATGTCTTTCGGTCCAATCTCGTCCCGGAATTGCTGTGGTTCAATCTGTAACACGCGATTTAGAATCTGAAATAATTGATCCAGTGATGTCATGAACAAAAATCCTTCAGGTTAAAATATTTCATCGGTTGACAGGGTTGAGTTCAGGAAAGCGGATTCTTCGGCAATCGCTTGCTTTGGTCTCAATTCCTGCATGACCATGTTCACTGTCATCTTAGGCGATTTGGTCAGAAACTCCAGTATCCGCCTAAGGTCACGAGCCAGAATTTGAATAGTTTCATCCCGAAATAAATCAGGGTTATATTCAATAGCCACGATCAAGTCGGATCCGGGTTCAACAGTAAACTTCAGATCAAATTGACTGGCGATTGATTCATCAGCGAAAGAGCTGACCTGAATGCCTTCCCAGTTCAGCTTCGCAGGGGTGTTGTTCTGAAGAATGATCATTACATCAAACAGGGGATGACGGGCGGGATCACGCTTGAGTTTAAGGTCTTCCACCAGCAGGTCGAAAGGATATGCCTGGTGATCCAGGGCCTCGGCGACCGTCTTTCCCATCTCTGTCAGAATCTGAGACAGGGAGTGATCCAGGTCCAGTTTTGTGCGCAAAACCAGAATATTGAGATAAAAACCGATCTGCGTCTCCAGATCCGGATGAATCCGACCGGCCACGGGTGTTCCCACACACACATACCTGCATCGGCTATAACAATGGAGCAGGATAGTGACACCTGTGGCGAAAACCATGAACTGGGTCAACTGGCTGGCCTGTTCCAGGCGGGCGAGTTCACGGACCAGCTCCGGAGCCAGGGTGAAGCGAAGCCGTCCGCCCTGATGGCTTTGGATGTTCGGTCTGGGAAAATCCAGATGCAGGTTCATGTCCGGCGGTGGCGGTGTTAACTGATTGATCCAATACTGGCGATGAGCTAACATGGCGGGGCCCTTCACCTGTTGATGCTGCCAATGGGCGTAGTCCTTGTACTGAATGGTCAGGGGCGAAGATGCAGGATGTTGACCGCGACAAAGAGACTGGTAAATGGCGGACATCTCCCGTATCATCACCTGAATCGACCAGCCATCGCTGATGATATGGTGTAATTTTATAATCATGACCTGCCGGGGCAATGAGTCAATGTCGGGCAGGCGGAGCAATTGCACCCGCAAAAGCGGGCCCTGTTTAAGGTCAAAGGAACGGATAGTCTCCGCCAGGTACGCTTTATATGCATCTGTTTCAGGTTGAGCGGAACCGGTAAAGTCCTTTTCCTCCAGGGCGATATTTAGAGTGCTTAGAATTTTTTGACGGGGTTCGGAGCCCACGGTGATAAACACGGTGCGAAGCGATTCATGGCGATCCACCAGGGTCTGAAAGACAGCTTTTAGAGCGGCTAATTCCAACCTGCCTTTCAACAAAAAGGCGCCGACTATATGATAGGCCGGGGAATCGCCATAAACCTGATCCACCACCCAAAGCCGGCGCTGAGAATAGGACAGCTCATAATGGGGCGCATCCGGGGCCGGAACAATGGCAGGAAACTGGCAACTACCGCGTTGCTGAAGGACGGCCGACAGTGCTGAAATGCTGGGCGCACTAAAAAAATCTTTGAGGCCGATCTCTTTTTCCAGAATCTGTTGCAACCGAAAAACCACTTGGGCAGCCTTTAGACTGTGGCCTCCCAGCTCAAAGAAATTGTCGTGAATGCTTATGCGCTCCCGCCCCAATACTGCCTGCCAGACTGCTACCATCTGTGCTTCCATTTCATTCCTGGCTGGCTGAAACGGGTCTTCGGGTTCAAGCTCCAGCGGATTTAAACCCGCACACGCGGCTGCGTTCCCGTCTCCTGGGACCGCCGCACCCCAGTGCGGCCAGCCCGCACACGCGGCTACGTCCACTTTTCCATTTGCAGTCATCGGAATTTGCGGTATCTGAAACAGTCTTGGCAACATATATTCCGGAAGGCGGGCCTGTAGATGTTGTCTCAAATCGGCTGCTTTCAAAGGGTGATCTGCAACTATATAAGCCCGCAAACTTTTGCTCCCGTCAACATCCTCATGAGGCAGGACCACGGCTTGTTTGATGTCAGGGTGAGCCAGCAGATGATGAACCACTTCCCGTGTCTCAATGCGATAGCCCCGGATTTTGACCTGATCGTCCGCGCGGCCCAGATATTCCAAATCGCCGTCTGAACGCCATCGCCCGAGATCACCGGAGCGATAAATGCGCTCTTGAGGTTGCCACGGCAAAACGGTGAATTTTTCGGCTGTCAACTCCGGCCGGTTCAGATATCCACGGGCCAGACCATTGCCTGCCACACACAATTCCCCCCACACTCCAACAGGGACCGGCTGCAGATGCTTGTCCAGAACATGGACGCGCATACCGGGCAGGGGCCGGCCGATGGCCCTTGTATTGGTCTGGATGTCCATATCGTTTAACTCCTTGAATGTGACATGCACAGTCGTCTCGGTGATGCCGTACATGTTGACAAGCTTAACCTGTGGGTAAATGGCACGGAAGGGTTTTAAGAGCCACGGCGCCAGCGATTCACCGCCGAATATCACATAGCGGAGCGCCAGGGGGGTGCCGCCTTGCTCATCGTGGATGGGGCTTCCAGCCTCAAAATCCGCCACGATATGGGGAATCAGTGCATAAAACGCCGTCGGTGTCTGATTGAGTACCGTAACCTGATTTATTTTAAGAAGTTTTAAAAATTGCCGAGGGTCCTGGGCGGTCAGGTGGGGAACCAGCGTTATGCACCCTCCGTGTAGCAACGCACCAAACATTTCCCAAACCGAGAAATCAAAACTGAACGCATGAAACAGGGTCCAGATATCCTGATCGGAAAAATTAAAGTCAGATTCATCATTGACCATCAAGTTCACGACCTGGCGATGGGTGATGAGTACCCCTTTGGGTGTGCCGGTGGATCCGGATGTGTAGATTACGTAAGCCAGGTTATCCAGCGCCGATACTGAATTACGAATTATGGGGTTGTGAATGTCATCCTTGATTGGAAGGTTGGCCGCACTGGGGTGCGGCGGTCCCAGGAGGGGAGCGGAATCATCATCCATGTTAGGAATTGCTGATAAAAAAACCAGTTGATTCCCATCTGTAATTCCTGATTCGTAATTTCTAATTGCTAATTCGTGATTCGTAATTCCTAATTCGTAATTCCTAATTCCTAATTCATAGTTCTTATTTGCTAATTCTAAATAGTCGGCAAAGCGATTTTGTAGCGATTTACAGGTCAGGATTACCCGCACGCTGGCATCCTGCAGCATAAACGCCAGCCTCTCCTGGGGAAGGCTGGGGTCCAGAGGCAGATAGGCCCCGCCGGCTTTCAGAATGCCTATGATGGCGACAATAATATCTGGAGATTTTTCTAAACAAACGCCAGCTATCTGATCTGGCCCAATGCCACATTCATTTAGAAGACGGGCTAACTCATTGACCCTAAAATTTAGTTGCCGGTAGGTCAGCCGCTCATCCTCCCATGTCACGGCCAATCGGTCGGGATGGCGCAAAGCCTGGTCCGCAAATAATTCGTGAAGAGTCTTGTCCTGTGGTAATCGTTCAGACTCCTCACCCCAGCGGGGGGAGGTTGGGAGGGGGGAAAAACTGTGATGGTCGTATTCAGCCTGGGTCAATATCTGCAGACGTGAAACTGGTATATCCGGTTGGCTGGTCATCTGAGAGAGGATCGTCAGAAAATGATTCAGCATCCGGTTTATTGTATCTGCTTCAAAAATATCTTTGTTATAGACTAATGATCCGGTTGCTTCCTGACCTTGAATCTGCAACCCCAGGGTCAGGTCGTACTTGCCCCAGCCGTGATGGGTGTGAATTATCTGCGCAGAGAAATCCGGTCCGGATGGCAAGACCGGTAAATCCTCGCGGCAGTTAAAGAGTACATCAAAAAGGGCCGTGCGGCTCATATCCTTATCCGGGTTAATGGCCTGGACCAGACGGTCAAATGGAAATTGTTGATTCGCCATAGCTTGATCCCAGTATCGGTGCATCTGAAAAACCATATCTGCAACCGTAGGATCGTCCTGAAAATTAGCCTTTATGACCAGAAGATTGGCAAAAGGCCCCACTGCTTCAGCAAGTCTATCATCTGAACGGCAGGGGCATGGCGCCCCCGTAATCACCACGGTCTGTCCGGTATAGCGAAAAAGAAGGATGTTAAAGGCTGTTAAAAACACGGTGGTCATGGAAGCATCAAGATTCATGGCCAGCTTGCGGAGCGATGAAACCAGATTCTCAGGAATCAAAAACATAAGAAATCCGGATTGATATGTTTGAATGGCCGGGCGGAGATGGTCAGTTGGCAAATTCAAGGGCTGGCAGTCCTTGGCGAGACATTCTGTCCAGAATTGCTGTTGAACCTTCATCAGGGTCGGATCTTCTTTGAATGCATTCTGCTTCAATATAGCAGGAAACTGACTATATGATATTTGGGTCAGCAAATCCCATTCCGGCTTTTGTCCTTTCAGGCGGATACGGTAATCATGGAGCCACTGAACAACAACCTGCTCCAGCGACCAGGGATCGCAGATAATATGATGGGCGGTCAGCGCCAGAATATAGTTCTCAGCATCAACGGATATTATCGCCGCTCGTACCAGGGGGGCCTGATCCAATTGAAACGGCCGAGCCGCGTCTTCCAGAATGCGGATGACAAATGACAGCGGAAGAAGCTTGCCCATCGTCTCTATATACTCGCCTTCTAATTCCAGCCCTCGTAGCTCAATATCTGCCTTGTCCATAACTATTTGCCCAGGAGGGTCGCAGGTTCCGACAATACTGGTGCGCAATGCGCTGTGGCGGTTCACTACAAACTGAAGACTATCGGATAGCTCCGTGATTTGCAGCGGACCTTTGCAGCGTAGTATCAGCGGCATGTTGTAATACACCGGACTGTGCGGATAGAGAACGCCTGCTTCAAAACGATCTACGAACCAAAGTCTGGACTGGTGATCGGTAAGCGTCGCCAGGGCCGGAGATAATTCAAGGGAGCTGATCGCAATATCCTGGCACAGAATCTGCGGCTGAACGGCGACCTGAAGCAAAATATCATGAATGCTTTTCAGCATGGCTGCGGCGGTTGTTTCCTTGAATAGATCAATATTGTATTCCAGGTTGATCTGGATCGTCTCTTTTTCAATGATTTCCAGCGTCAGATCGAACATAGCGCAGTGACGATCGAACATGAACGGGGTTATAGTCATGCCTGGCAGTTGAAAAGATCTCTCCCGCACGTTTTCATAAACAAAAAGCGTATCAAAGAGCATATTGCGCCGAATGTCACGCGGAATCTGAATGGATTCCACAAGGATTTCAAACGGCAGACCTTGGTGAGAAAAATCTCTTAGGCAATTTTGCGTGACATTCAATACAAATTGATAAAAAGCCAGATTGCCATCCGGGAAATTTCGCATCACCAGCGTGTTGACTAATGCGCCCACTGTGGATTCAAAGGCAGGCATCAATCGTCCTGATGTCGTTGTGCCCACAAGAATGTCGGTTTGGCCGCTCAGTCGATGTAATAGCAATGTATAAATGGCCAGCATCAACATATACGGGGTGGTATTGAAGCTGCGTGCCAGTATCTTAAGTTGCCGGGTGTCCTCCTCATTCCAGCTTTGGCGAAGAACCCTGCCATGAAACTGCTGCCGGTCCGGACGCGGAAAATCCAGCGGCAGGTTCAGCGGAACCGTCTGGTCCAGTCGCTTCCGCCAGTAGGCTTTATCCACGCTGCATGTCTCAGAACTAAGATACGATTTTTCCCACTGAACATAATCGCGGTATTGACCGGTAACCGGCTGCAAACTCTCTCCCATATACAGGCGGACCAATTCCTGAACCATGAATACGCCGGAAATGCCATCACCGATCAGGTGATGCATATCAAAAATCAGCAAATGCTTATTCTCGCCAATTTCGGCTAAACCCATTCGGGCCAAGGGCGGACGGGATAAATCGAATGGACGGATCATTCGTCTGGCGAAATCTTCGGCTTCATGTGGTTCAATCCGGGCGTATTCAATGGGCGCATCCACAGAATCGAACACAAGTTGACATATCTCATCTTGTTGATCATAACTTCCCGACTGGCCATAACTTACCGGCTGATCATAGCTTCCCGGAATCTCAAAGCCGGTACGAAGGCTTTCATGGCGCTGGCAGAGGGTGTGAAAAGCGGCTTGTAACCGGTCCTTATCCATAAAGCCATCCATCATGATGGATCCGGTCAGGTGATAGGGGCCTTCTCCCGACTCCATAAGGCTGAGTACAAAAAGCCGCTTCTGGACAGATGATGCTGGCAATTTTTGATGCTGGCGGATATGCTCTGATTTTTCAATTGGAGAGATATCAAAGGCAAAGCCGCCGGCCCGCATTTCTCTGATGCTTTCCTTAACCGCAATTTTTACATGCTCCATGTCCGCATCGCTATGGACGGTTGAAAAAAAACAGATTCGCCGCTCCCAGGTATAAACCCCGCGATAGAGTAGCAACAGAAAAAATATATCCATTTCAATGGGCGCCAAGGCCAGATCATAGGGACCAAAGGATTCGAAGCGAAACAGGGACCCAAAATGGCGCAATTGAATGGGCGCCCGTTCTTTCTCAAACCATGTGTTTAGTTCAATAGCAAACGCTGAGACCCGCCTGTTGAGGTCTTCCTGAAGACTTGGTCCTGCATACTGCAGATATTCCAGCACGGCCTTTGCGGCGGACATGGCCAGCGGATGTTTGCTAAACGTGCCAGCAAAAAGAAGTTTTGGCGGTTGAGGCGAAGTCTTATCTCCGAAAGACCAAAATCCACCATCCACTGCATCCAGAAATCTGGCTTTTCCAGCCACCACCCCAATGGGCATGCCGCCGCCCAGAACCTTGCCGTAGGTGACCAAATCCGCACGTACATTGAAATAAGCTTGCGCTCCGCCAGGGTGAATCCTGAATCCGGTGATCACCTCGTCAAAGATCAGTGCTATTCCGCATTCCGTAGTGATCTGGCGGAGCTGCTGCAAAAAAGCGTGGGGGTGAAATCCCGGACGCCGGCTTTGCACAGGTTCCACCAGCACTGCGGCCAGACTTTGGCCGTTCTGTCGAATGATCTCCAGCGCCTGAATATCCCCATAATTGAGGACTATCACATCGGCTACCATGCCCGGAGGCGTACCTGCGGAACGGGGCACGGCGTTGGGACGCTCACCATCTGCTTCCGCCAGAACGCCATCAAAAGTTCCGTGGTAAGATCCGGCAAATAGCGCCAGCAATGGTCTACCGGTTACGGCTCTGGCAATCCGTACTGCCGCCATGATCGCTTCGGTTCCTGTATTGGTGAAGGCCACCCGTTCCACTCCGGTCATCTCGCAAATCAACCGGACCACTGCGCCGGTTTGATCGAATTGGGGGCCAAGATGAAATCCGTTTGTCAATTGCCGGGTTACGGCATCCACCACAACCGGCGGACGATGGCCCAGAAAGCTAACCCCGTACCCCATGGCCAAATCAATATAGGAGTTGCCGTCAATATCCCAGAAATAGGCGCCTTCGGAACGGGCGCAAGCTATGGGATAGATACAGTCTTTTAACTCAGGACGAAACCCAATAGCTTGTATCCAGTCGCAAAACTGCGAACGGTGGGTCTGAGTTAGCTGCTTGGACCCGGAGGTCCGTTCATTGTAACGCATCGTAAAATTGCTGATGAATCGCATCTGTGCTAAGGACAAGACAGGTAAGGAATCAGGAGGATGTGCAGGGGCGATATTTTTTTCACTCTTACTTGGGATGAGCGGTTCATCATCAATTTTTTTCTTTATTTCTTCTGCTCTTCCACTTTCATGGGCCAGGGCTAAAGTATCTCCCCCCCATTCGTTTAAGAGCGCCAATTGGTTGGTCATGAGGCTTGACATGGCCTCAAGCTGTCTGTGAAAAATTTCCTGAAGCCAGGCAGACCCGCCCGTTTCAGGCAGAGTATTCCTTGTCATCCCTTCTGCGCGGGGAAGGTGGGGGGCATCTGTGGAAAACATCTCTGGTGTTGACACCGGGACAGGTTGGGAACTTTTGTCATCATGATTGCCTACAGAAGAGCGTTGCTCGAAACATCCGGATGCCAAAACAATAGCCGCTATTTTGGAAATGGTGTCCGCTTCTGAGTAGAACCGGCTCAATTCCAGATCAACCCCCAAGTCCTGGTGCAGCATTTGCCGCAACCGGGCCAACATAAGGGAATCTATTCCCAGATGAAATAAATTGGAGTCGCAGTCCCCGGCAGTCAACGCAAGGCTTGAAATGCGATTGACCATTTCCAGCAGTTGGATGGTAACAGGTTCCGGCGCTGACGGATGATAAAAGGTTTTGGCGCCAACGGGTTGATCATGCTGCATAAGAGCCTCCACGGGAAAATTATGAATTACGAATTAAAAAACATTCAACTATCACTATTCGCTTTTGCTTATTCATAATTCGTAATTCACAGAAAATGTAGTACGCTGGCACCCCAGCTAAAACCGAGTGCGCTGCTGGCCAGGACCACCTGGTCGCCTGGGCCAATCATGCCTGCTTCCAATGCTTTTGCCAAACAGTACAGCACATCAACTGATCCAAGATGACCATTTTCGGATAAAGACCACCAGGTCTGATCTTTTGTCAATCCCATGTTTTCCAAAATAGCCAGGATTAAGCTCTTGAAATTCTGATTGAGGATTACAAAATTGATATCGGACATTTTACAGCCGCTTTTCTGAACGGCCCTGTCTATCACATGAGCATAATTGGAAAGATAAACGGTTTCCAGAAGTGCGCCGCAGTGTTTAAAATCGACATCGTCCGGGCGTAAAAATGCCTGTGTACCAGAGCCGTTCGGATATCGCGTACCGCCTTGCTTGACTATAATATGCTCTGCAAACCGGCCATCTGTCAATCCTTCATAAGCCAGAAGACGATTGGTGGTCTCGTTTTTACGCATGATTGCTGCGGCTGCGCCGTCAGCCAGAATGAAAAGGGGTAAGCTCTGCGGATCACTGTAGTCCAGAATGGTGGACCATTTTTCAGCGCAGACCACCAGACCGTTTTGCAGGGATGGATCAGCCAGGAGCAGGCTTCTGCAGGTGTGTAAAGCCAGATTGGCGCCGTTGCAGCTATTCCGCAGCTCGAATGCCAAGGATTTATTAGCGCCAAGTGCGGTCTGAATGCTTGCAGCCGGAAAACCCAGCCCATAATCCTGTGGTGATCCACCACAATAGATAATGATATCCACTTCAGATGGGTCCATTCTGGCAGCTTCTAATGAGCGTAGGGCCGCTCGAATGGCCATCTGGGTGGGGTGATCATCGACATCCGCCACGGATTTGCAATTCATGCCAATTTTTTCGGTCAGCACGGTTACGGGTATGCCTGCCATTTCTGCAATGCGTTCGCTGCTTAGACGATTGGCGGGAATATCATAAGCAAGACCTGCAATTCCAACCCATGGGGTATCCATTTTCATCTTAGAACCGCCCATATTCAGGAGTGAGCTGCTTCAGTACCGTAGTCTGACTACTGGGCGCTATGGCCTGATCCACCACCTGAGACGTAGCGGTATTATTTACTCCAGTTGCTTGCTGAGAAGCGGCGGTGTCACTTGTAATCGGTGGCAAAGAAAGAATAGGCAGGCTGCGCTTGAAAATTTCGTGAGCTACGCTGTTAAATGTCAGATCTCCGGATACCTGCTCCGGTGGCTCTCCATTGACCATTACGGCAATGGCATTGCCGTCACGATAGGTAATGATCGCCTGGTATCCCAGAATATCGCCGATATGGCCAATATACCCCTGCTCGTTAGACAGACCCAGTCCATAACCCGTCAAAGGCGGACTTGCCGGAGGAAACCAGGTTGTTCGCTGAACCTGAGTCTGCGGCTCCAGCAAATCACCTCTGGCCAGAAAAATGGAGTAATTCAAAAAGTCATGAATATCCATGACAATGGCGCCCGCCGCCCAGGAATAGGAAGGATCAAGGGCTGTGACATTTTCAAAGGATTCCAGAAATCCGTTATTGTTTTGGTCGTGGTATCCCTGAGCATGGGGTTCGGGAAACTGCGGCGAAACCGGAAATGTCGTATTGTACAGCCATAAAGGGCCTATAACCCGCTGTTGCACCTGAGTTTCGATGGAGACACCGGTGGCGGCTTCCACAATCATTCCCAGCAGAATATAACCGGTATTACTGTAGAGCCATGCGGTTCCAGGCGGAAAATCCAGGGGATATTTCGCTGAAATATCTACAAGTTGATATGGAGCCCAGACATGCGGTACAGCCGGCAGATAATAGTTGTCACGAAAGTCCGGATCATAATTGTATTCGATGATACCGGTGGTATGGTTGAGCAACTGCCGGAGGGTAAGGGCCTCCCAGTTGGCCGGAACTTGCCAGTTATCGGGCACATCGGGCAATGCGCGGATCGCCGGCATCCATTGGCCCAGCGTCTGATTCAGGTTCAGAATGGACCCGTTGCGGGCCTCGGTTAACTGCAGGACCACGGTAGCCTCAAAGGTTTTGGAAACGCTGCCAATTTTGCCAATC
>Ga0194044_10001327_pt1 | contig 12603 bp, 10 predicted proteins | sample JunL4417m_MetaG_FD_155460 | JGI IMG/M metagenome (GOLD analysis project Ga0194044, IMG submission 155460) | Anoxic zone freshwater microbial communities from boreal shield lake in IISD Experimental Lakes Area, Ontario, Canada - Jun2016-L442-17m | ecosystem: Environmental > Aquatic > Freshwater...
CAGATGGTTCAGAAGATTTTGAATTTAGATTCAATTCCTAAACCAGTTGATGCGACTGACGCACTAGCACTAGCGATTTGTAATATCTGGCGTGGTGGCTCAACTTCTAGAATTGCCGCAGCAGTGAGCGCTGAAAAAACTCGCCTACGTAAGTTGCGTGGCTAAATGATTTCAACGCTAACAGGAACGATTCGATCCCTTGCAATAGATAAAGTGGTAATCGAAGTTGGGGGAGTTGGATTCACGCTCTTAATAAACCCGCAAACAAGTTCGGGTATCTCTCTTGGCGCACAAACAACGCTGCACACTTCGCTGGTTGTCCGGGAAGATTCACTTACCCTTTTTGGCTTTCTAAGCGAAGAAGTTAAAAATCTTTTTGAATTAGTGCAAACCGTCTCTGGTGTTGGGCCAAAAGTTGCGCTTTCGATTATGGGTGCGCTGACTCCTGAAGATTTAGCACGGGCGATTTCACAAGAAGATATCTCTGCTATCGAACGCGTACCGGGAATTGGTAAGAAAGGCGCGCAGAGAATGATTTTGGAACTCAAAGGAAAGTTGAGCGATTTATCGCCAGGCACTTCGTACAAAGGACATCAACCTGCTTGGCGTGAACAATTAACGAGTGCGTTGGTCTCTCTTGGATTTTCGCCTAAAGAATCTGATGGCGCTATTAGTTTTGTAGTAAATGATCTTCGAAACATTGATGCAGATCCTGCAAAAATGGAGCTCAGTGAACTGCTCAAATTAGCTTTGGCCAGTGGAAAGAGTTCACGTGGCTGATAACGAAGATCGCTTAGTTGCTTCCAATGTAAAAGGTGAAGAGTCGGCGTTAGAGCAAGCTTTGCGCCCCAAAACGCTTAATGACTTCATTGGACAACACCGAGTGCGCGAACAAATCGATGTTCTGTTGACTGCAGCTCGGCACCGTAAAACTCCTGCCGACCATATTTTACTTTCAGGTCCGCCAGGGTTAGGTAAAACTACTTTGGCACTGATTTTGGCTAGCGAAATGCAAGCCCCGATTCGCATAACGAGTGGTCCTGCAATTACACATGCTGGTGATTTGGCGGCAATTCTTTCTTCATTAGTTGAAGGTGAAATACTTTTCTTAGATGAGATTCATCGTTTGCCGCGACCAGCTGAAGAGCTGCTCTATCTGGCGATGGAGGATTTTCGCGTAGATGTTGTCGTTGGTAAAGGACCTGGCGCAACCGCTATTCCTTTGCAATTGCCGCACTTTACTTTAGTAGGTGCAACTACACGGGCTGGTCTACTCCCAAGTCCGTTACGAGATCGCTTCGGTTTTACTGCACATTTAGATTTCTACGATGATGCCGAGTTAGCGCAAGTGATCACTCGCAGTGCGGCCTTATTAGAAATTGAAATCGCAAAGGATGCAATCGTTGAACTTTCTGGAAGATCGCGTGGCACACCCCGCATTGCCAATCGCTTGCTACGTCGAGTTCGTGATTATGGACAAGTGCACGGAAGTACTGCAATTTCATTGAACGATGCACGTGCAGCACTTGAAATGTATGAGGTTGATGAAATTGGTCTTGATCGTTTGGATCGTGGAGTTTTAGTGGCCCTTGTAGAACGCTTTAACGGTGGACCGGTGGGCCTTTCCACGCTAGCAATTGCCGTCGGTGAGGAAGTAGAAACTGTGGAATCAGTTGCCGAACCTTTCTTAGTCAGAAATGGTTTGATGGCAAGAACTCCACGCGGTCGAGTGGCTACGGCAGCTGGTTTTGCTCATATAGGACGAACACCACCTGCTCAATTTGCCTCGCTTTTCGACACACCCGCGCCTGACGCCTAGACTCTGCCCCTATGTCTACAACTAATAAACCAGTAAAGACGGCTGCTCGTCCGGTCCGTTCGTTGGCGATCCTGGGACTCGTGCTTATTGCACTCACCAGTCTTGTCTTCATTCAGGCAGCGACGTCAGTACGTCTAGGTCTAGATCTTCGTGGCGGAACGTCGGTCACTTTGCAACCGCGAATTGCTGCGGGAGAAAATGGCAAAGTAACTAATGAAGCCATCGACCAAGCCGTATCCATTATTCGCCAACGTGTGAACTCGCTTGGTGTTGCAGAATCTGAAGTTGCTGCGCAAGGTAGTGGAACTAATCGCCAGATTGTTATCTCTGTTCCTGGTGATACTGGTCGTCGCGTCGTTGAATTGGTTGGACAGACTGCAGAACTTCGCTTCCGCCAAGTACTCGCAACAGCGGCTTCAACCGGCACTGCCGATCCAAAAGCTACGCCGGTTGCAGGTGTTACTGCTGATATCAATGCGAAATTCGCAGCTTTGGATTGTACGAAGGCTGCAAATCGACAAGGCTCTGGAACTGATGCACCGACCGACACAATTGTTGGTTGCGATCGCGCAGGCATAACTAAATATATTTTGGCGCCTGCTGAAGTTTTAGGTCGTCAGATTTCTAAAGCCTCTGCTGGCATTAATACTCAAGGCGGAAATGCTTGGTATGTATTACTAACTTTCAATGGCGAAGGTACTAAGGCCTTTGGTAATTTAACTGCGCGAGTAACTACGTTAGCCGCGCCTCTTAATCAAGTTGCTATTGTTTTGGATGGTCTCGTTGTTTCAGCTCCACGAATTACTGAAGCTATTCCTTCTGGAAATGCTCAAATCACTGGAAGCTTCACACAACTGGAAGCGCAAGATTTAGCAAATGTTTTGAAGTACGGAGCGTTGCCTCTGGCATTTGATCGCGGCGAAGTACAACAGATTTCACCAACACTTGGGTCTGATCAGCTACGCGCAGGTCTAATTGCCGGTGGTATCGGTCTTGGTTTAGTTCTTCTGTATTCACTTCTTTATTACCGTGGGCTCGGCTTAGTTACCTTTGGTTCACTAACAGTTGCGGGAAGCCTGGTTTATTTACTCTTCTTATTGCTTGGAAAGTGGATCTCATTCACCTTAACTTTGGCGGGAATTGCTGGTGCCATCGTTGCTATCGGAGTTACTGCTGACTCGTTTATCGTTTACTTTGAACGTGTTCGCGATGAAATTCGTGAAGGTCGATCATTGCGCACGGCCGTTGAAACTGGATGGGCTCGTGCACGTCGAACAATTCTCGTAGCTGACTTCGTTTCAATCATTGCCGCAGTTCTGCTGTATTTCTTTGCTGTAGGCGGCGTACGTGGTTTCGCTTTCACTTTAGGTTTGACCACATTGGTCGACTTAATCGTGGTGTTTGTCTTCACTAAACCACTTCTAACGATTTTAGCTCGTTACACATTCTTCTCATCCGGTCACCGATTCTCTGGGCTTTCAGCTAAGAGCACCGGAACACTGCCAGTAACAAAGGAGGCATAAGCAATGTCTAAACTTTCAGGTCTAGGTGGTCGTCTTTACCGCGGCGAGACATCAGTTGATTTCATTGGTCGACGTCGTCGTTGGTATGCAGTTTCAGGTCTGTTCATCATTGTGTCGATTGCGGCGTTATCGTTACAAGGGTTGCACTTAGGTATCGAATTTAAAGGTGGATCCTCATTTACGGTTTCAAAAGCAGGGGCTTCAATCGCCGATGCTCGCGCGGCAGTAGGAGCAGTTGGAATTCCCGGAGAAATTATTGTTCAAAATATTGGAACCAACAAAGTTCGCGTACAAACTGGTGCATTAGATAGCGTACAAAATAATGCAGTTCAAGATGCGCTGGCCGCAAAGTTTGCAGTCTCAGTCGACACCATTGATTCTCAAATTATTGGGCCGTCGTGGGGTAAAGAAATTACGCGCAAAGCTCTTTATGGCCTGTTCGGATTTTTGATTTGCGTCGTACTTTATTTAGCAATGGCTTTTGAGCCAAAGATGGCAATCGCAGCAATAATTGCCGTTATCCATGACGTCTTCATTACCGTTGGAATTTATGCACTGATTGGTTTTGATGTAACCCCGGCCACCGTCATCGGATTCTTAACAATTTTGGGTTATTCCCTTTATGACACGGTAGTGGTCTTCGACCGCGTTCGTGAAAATACTCGCACCATCACAGCAAGTTCTAAAAGTACTTTTTCACAGGCCGTTAACTTGGCAGTCAATCAGTCATTAGTTCGATCATTTAACACCTCGTTCATCGCCCTGCTTCCTGTTGGCGCAATTCTCTTCGTTGGAGCCGGTCTACTTGGCGCAGGTACTCTCAAGGATCTTTCATTGGCACTATTTATCGGTCTAGCAATCGGTACATATTCATCTGTATTTATTGCACCACCTGTTCTAGCGCAACTTCGCGAAAAAGAACCGGCAATGATGGCTTTAGCTAAGCGAGTCAATGCTCGTACATCACCAGTTTCTGTGGCAGCAGTTACACCATCAGAGACCGGTGAACGACGTGGACCTCGTAACCAACCAAAGCGCAAACATCGCAAATAGCGGTTACTGAATGAATACTTTGATTGCACCGGTAATCAGTGCGCTCAAAGAGAATCATGCCACCAGCAATTTTGCTGATGTAGAGCGTGCTTTTGACGTAGCGGAAAAAGCCCACAAAGGTCAGTTACGTAAATCTGGAGATGCTTACATCACCCATCCAGTTGCCGTCGCAAATATTTTGGCTGAACTTGGATTGAACTCTGAAACAATTATTGCTGCCTTATTACATGACACCGTTGAAGATACGCCTTACTCGCTCAAGGATCTGCGCCGTGACTTTGGTGATGAAATAGCCGGGTTAGTTGATGGCGTTACCAAGTTGGACAAACTTACTTATGGACCTACGGCGCAGGCTGAGACCGTTCGCAAAATGGTTGTTGCTATGTCGCGTGACATACGAGTTCTAGTTATTAAGCTAGCAGATCGTCTGCATAATGCCCGAACATGGAAATATGTTTCACCCGATAGTGCAACACGTAAAGCGCGTGAGACGTTAGATATTTACGCGCCACTTGCGCATCGTCTTGGAATGAATGCCATTAAATGGGAGTTGGAAGATCTCTCGTTTGCGGTACTTGAACCTAAGAAATTTGAAGAGATTAGCCGCTTGGTTGCCGAGCGCTCTCCGTCACGCGATAAGTTGACCGATGATGTGATTGAAATTCTTACCGCGGATTTAACTCAGGATGGCATTGAAGCGACAGTAACGGGACGCAAGAAGCATTTTTTCTCGGTTTACCAAAAGATGGTTGTGCGAGGCCGCGAATTTAATGACATTTATGACTTAGTTGGAATTCGTGTCTTAGTCGAGGATGTCCGCGATTGCTACGCCGTACTGGGTGCAATCCACGCCAGATGGAGTCCGGTACCTGGTCGATTCAAAGATTACATCGCGATGCCGAAATTCAACTTATACCAATCACTGCACACAACTGTTATTGGACCGACTGGAAAAGCCATAGAGATCCAAATTCGTACCTATGACATGCATGCGCGTGCTGAGTACGGTATTGCTGCGCATTGGAAATATAAACAAGGTCATGAAAACAATGAATCGTCTCCTGAAATGTTGTGGTTACGTCAACTCCATGAATGGCAAAAAGAGACTGAAGACCCCTCTGAATTTTTAGAGGCGTTACGTTTTGATTTAGGAACTCCAGAAGTTTTTGTGTTCACTCCCAAAGGTAGTGTTGTAGCCCTTCCTAGTGGATCCACTCCAGTGGACTTTGCCTTTTCGGTTCATACCGATGTGGGAATTCGTTGTGCTGGAGCGAAAGTAAATGGCCGTCTTGTTCCGTTGGAGTCACGATTGAGCAATGGAGATGTAGTCGAGATAGTTACTAATAAGGGGGAGCACGCTGGACCAAGTCGAGATTGGTTAAATTTTGTTAAAAGTCCCAGAGCGCGATCAAAAATTAAAGCGTGGTTTAGTAAGGAGCGGCGCGAAGAAGCCATAGATGCAGGCCGAGAATCTATAGCGCGCCAGATGCGCAAAGCGGGTTTACCTCTGCAGAAAATTTTTGCGGGGCATTCACTTCTTGAACTTTCACACGAACTTCGCTATCCCGATATTGACGCACTTTATTCGGCAGTTGGCGATGGTCATGTTTCAGCCGCCTCAATCATCGACAAATTAGTTGTGGCGCTTGGTTCAGAAGATTCGCATCCAGAACAGACTATGGATGTTTTTCCAACGCATGCTCCAACAACACGTAGGTCTAGTAACGCCATTGATGTAGAAGGAACCGATGATGTTCTTGTTAAATTGGCACGTTGTTGCACACCAGTGCCTGGCGATGCAATTATGGGATTTATTACTAAGGGCAGCGGTGTATCGATTCACCGAAATGATTGCGTGAATGCCTCTGATTTAGTTCGAAATCAAAATGATCGCGTAGTGAAAGTTTCTTGGCGCCTAGGAGCGGCAAGTGTCTTCCTAGTTAACATTCAAGTAGAAGCATTAGACCGCGCATCGTTGTTAGCCGATATCACTCGTATGCTCTCGGATCAACACGTCAACATCCTTAGCGCGGCGGTTAGTACTTCCAAAGATCGAACTGCGATTTCTCGTTTTACTTTTGAAATGGCCGATGCGACGCATTTAGATGCAGTTCTCTCAGCCGTGCGCCATATTGAGGGTGTTTATGATGTTTATAGAACCACTAACAACTAGGGTTTCAAAACAATACGAATCGGATTACCAATTTTCTGAGCCAATTTCTCTAACGCTTCGGCTGCGCTTTCCAGCGGTAAAATCTCAGTGATTGATTGCGACAAATCGAGTAGGCCTTGGCGAGTGAATTCAATCAGTTCGCGAACATGAGACTGTTCCGAACCGTAGTGTCCTAAGATTTGAGTACGCATGTATGTAAATGCCATGTCACTAGGAATGACGATCGGTTCATTAGCTATGCCAACGATAATCAATCGTCCTTGCTCGCCCAACATAGATAAAGCTTGCTTGCGTACCGGTGACACCCCTGCAAAATCAAATGCTGCATGTAGGCCACGGTGGTTCTTCAATTCTGGATCATCAGGTGCAAAAGCAAAATCTGCTCCACGGGCTAGAGCTTGTGCCCGTGCATCTTCGCGCGGATCGATAGCTATTACGACACTGGCGCCAATTATTTTGAGTAGCTGCACGGCATGAATACCTAATCCACCAACGCCAAACACGGCCACCTTTTCTCCTGCTTGCACCTTTGCCGTTGAGGAAATAGCTGCCCATGGTGTTGAAACTGCATCAGGAATAATTGCCGCATGTTCGAATGGCAAAGAATCTGGAATCAATTCAATAGATTGCGCCGCTACAACAACGTATTCAGCCCAACCTCCGTCGTAGTCAAAACCCATCGTGGTCACTTGTGATGCGGCATTTCGTTCACCGGCAAAAATAACTACCCGATCTCCAGCTGCACAGGAATCAACGCCGGCTCCCAGTTGATCAACTACACCTGCAACTTCGTGACCCAAAGTGACGTGCGTACCATTTAAAAAACCGGGGGAGAGAATCCCATCTAGGAAATGCACATCAGATAAACAGACTCCGGCTGCGGCTACTTTTATTCGCACTTGACCAGCCCCTGCGTGTGGCGTTGGCACGTCTACAACGGCGAAAGCTCGTGTTGAAATGTTTATTTGGCCAGCCCTCATAGGAGTTTTCCCTCTGCTCGGTTGATTAATGTATTGACTGCTGCACCAAAGTGGGCAAAAGCGGGATTAGTTGTTTGCCCCGCCGAGAAGCGAGACCAAATTTGTTGAATGATTACGGCCAAACGAAACAGGCCAAAAACCTCATAGAAAGTGAAATCATCGCACGCTCGCCCACTTAATTCTAAATACCTTTGCACAAATTGCACGCGAGTAGGCATACCGGGCAAATGACTCGGTTGTCTGCGAAGTGATGCAAATGCACTTTCATCATCCTTATCTACCCAATAAGCCAGGGCTGAACCCAAATCCATCAGTGGGTCGCCAACAGTTGCTAACTCCCAATCCAAAACGCCAACTATGCGGGAGCGCTCTAAATCGAATACAACATTGTCAATCCGCCAATCACCATGAATAACACACGTATCACTATCTTCAGGCATGTTCGCCGATAACCATGACATAACTTTCTCGCCGTTTGGTACATCAGGGGTTAAGGCATTTCGATAACGTTTAGACCAACCTTCAACTTGTCGATGTACATAACCAACACCTTTGTTGAGTTCTTGCAGAATCGAAGAATCCACGGCATGTAATTGAACGAGCCCGTTTATTAATGAATCTGCCATTACTGAAATATCTTGCGCAGTGATTTCTTGATTGATGTCGCGCCTAAAAATATCTCCGACAACGCGCTCCATGACATAGAAATCAGAGCCCATGATTGAATGGTCTTCACATAGAGCAATCATGGTGGGAACTAAAGGAAACGCGGTTTTAACTCTGGATTGAATTAAGTATTCACGTTTCATGTCGTGTGCTGACGCCGCTTTAGTCCCAACGGGAGGACGGCGTAAAACGAGTTCGCGATCTGGATACTTTAAAAGATATGTCAGATTGGAGGCACCGCTGCGAAATTGAAGAACTTCAGGCAGAGTTTTCTGATCAATGAAATTCGATAACCAGTCGTGCATGGGTTCTACGTCGAAACGGTCCTCTTCACGAACCGCAGTCAGATCACTCATGACAAATAAGGTTTTATTTCTAAGCGTGCTACATCGCGCACATGAACTTCATCAGGGCCATCGACGATGCGAAGAGTTCTTATACCGGCATACATTCCAGCCAGGGGAGTGTCTTGGCTGACACCAGCTCCACCATGACTTTGAATTGCGTGATCGATGATGCGCGAAGCCATTTGCGGGACGACAACTTTAATCATGGCTATTTCTTTGCGAGCGGCTTTTGCTCCGACGGTATCGATCATCCATGCGGTCTTTAAAACGAGCAAGCGCGCTTGATCAATATCGATGCGGGCTTGCGCGATCCACTCTTGGATTACACCTTGACGAATAATTTCTTTTCCAAATGCATTTCTAGTTGCTGTCCGAGAAATCATGAGCGAAAGCGCACGTTCAGCCATGCCAATAGCGCGCATGCAATGGTGCACACGGCCAGGTCCAAGTCGGGCTTGAGCAAGGGCGAAGCCTTCACCTTGCGCGCCCAAAAGATTTGCAACAGGCACTCGTACATTTGTAAATGAAATCTCGGCGTGACCGTGCTGATCGTCATAACCAAATACTGACAAGTTCCTCACCACGCTAACGCCTGGTGTGTTCATAGGTACAAGCACCATCGATTGTTGATGATATGCATCAGCATCGGGGTCTGTTTTACCCATGACAATCAAAATCTCACAGCGCTTATCCATAGCACCAGTCGTCCACCATTTAATTCCGTTGATAACGAACTCGTCGCCATCCTTTGCTATGAGCGTTTGTATGTTTCGTGCATCACTAGATGCAACATCAGGCTCGGTCATTGCAAACCCAGAGCGAATATGACCTTCAAGTAATGGCTCTAACCATTGTTTCTTTTGTTGATCAGTTGCAAACATCTCTAGCAACTCCATATTGCCCGTGTCAGGTGCGGCGCAGTTAATTGCTTCAGGAGCGATTTCGGGAGACCAACCAGTTATTTCGGCCAACGTTGCATACTCTGTAACGTTTAAGCCATGTCCGTAATGCGGCAAGAAGAGATTCCATAAACCAAGGGCGCGAGCTTTTTTCTTTAAATCCTCCACCACTTCCGGTAGTTCATGTGGTTGACCTTGTGCGATAAGCGCAGCCCGTTGTTGGTGGTATATCGTCTCGGCGGGGAAAACCTCACTATCCATGAAAGCTTGAAGTTTGCGCGCAAACTCGGTTGTCTTGGGGCTGAGAGTGAATTCCATATGGCAACCTTACGCATAGTTAACCAATTTGAGGAGAAGGTATGAGCATTCTTGATCGCTTTCGTTTGGACGGAAAAGTCGCAGTGGTTACTGGGGCCTCATCTGGTTTAGGGGTGGCTTTTGCAAAAGCTCTGGCAGAAGCTGGCGCCGATGTAGTCCTTGGCGCACGGCGAATAGATCGATTAGCCGATACGGGTGCTTTAGTAGAAGCGGCAGGTCGAAAATTCACTGCGCTCCAAACCGATGTCACCCAACCTGCACACTGTGAAGCCTTAATTGCACATGCAGTTGCACAATTTGGTCACGTAGATATTTTGGTGAACAACGCGGGAGTAGGTACGGCAGTACCGGCAACACGTGAGACTCCCGAACAATTTAAATCAGTCTTAGATGTAAATCTTTTCGGTGCTTATTGGATGGCGCAAGCTTTTGCTCGTGCAAATACTGCCGGGGGAGTGATCGTAAATATCTCCAGCATTCTGGGCATCAAACCCCAAGGTCTACCTCAAGCTGCTTACGCATCAAGTAAAGCGGGATTAATCGGTCTGACTCGAGATCTAGCTACGCAATGGACCGGCCGTAAAAATATTCGCGTAAATGCACTAGCTCCAGGTTTTTTCCCATCTGAAATGAGCGATGAACTTCCCAAAGAAATGGTTGAAATGATCAAGACGTACGCACCAGCTGGACGTTTAGGAGATCCTGAGGAGTTAGCGGCAACACTTATATGGTTGGTCAGCGACGCATCTAGCTATGTAACTGGCATTACCGTTCCAGTTGATGGTGGATTGGTAATGCCGTAACAGGTTTAGCTAAATTGCGCCAAAGATTTTTTAGCTTCTTCTAACCAAACGCGACGTGCAGTGGCAGATTCACGTGCTTCAGCCGCCTTTTTAGCGTTGCCAGCGCTCTCAGATTTTGCCGCGATTTTTTCGTAATTCTCAATCGAGTCAGAGAGTTGTTTAACAACTTCGGCTGCGCGAGCTTTGGCGGCCGGATCAGTTTTGCGCCAGATTTCAGCTTCAGCTTCTTTCACAACGCTTTCAACTGCATGCACGCGGGCATCTAGGCTGGCGCGCTTATCGCGATGTGTCATACCGATCTTGCTCCAAGAATTCATCAAATCGCGCAATGATTTTTTAGTTGCATCAAGGTTGGTAATTGGTAGCAACGCTTCGATTTGCCTTACTAATTCTTCACGCTTGGCTAAGTTAGTAGCCATCGTTGTATCGCGCTTTTCTAAGTCAGCATTTTTAGCTGCAAAGAATTGATCTTGCGCAGCTTTAAATCGCGCCCACATTTTTGCATCGTCACTTGGCTTGCCACGACCGGCAACTTTCCAAGCATCCATAAGGCTCTTGAAACGCTTAGCAGTTGGGACCCATTCAGTGGAGGTCGCCAGTTTTTCGGCTTCCTCAATGATGGCTTTCTTAGCATCGGTTACTACTTTTTGTGTTGATTCAAGCGCCGCAAAATGTGTGCGGCGGCGCTTGTCGAATTTATTGCGCGATGATGAGAAACGCTTCCATAAATCGGCATCGGCTTTTTTATCAAGACGTGGCGCAGATTTCCACTCATCTAGCAAAACTTTCAAACGATCGCCAGTGGTTTTCCAGCTTTCGGAAAGGGCAAGGCTTTCAGCCTCAGCGACTATCTTTTCTTTCTCTACAAGAATTTGTTCGCGGCGGGCAGATTTAGCCGCAGTCTCGGCAGCTTTCTTGGCCTCGTACGCTTCGCGATGACCTTCGATAAGTGGTTCGATTTGTTCCACTGATGCAGAAAGTGCATCTAGATCACCAACACCATTGAGTTCTTTAACTTGCTCACGCAGTTTCTTTACAGCTGCATATGCATCCGATGGAACTAACGCTCCACTTTTGATACGGGCAGCGAGCAACGCAACCTCTGCGGCAAGAACTTCGAATTTACGAACGAAATAAGCGAGCGCTTCCTCGGCAGTTTTTCCAGGGTATGAACCAACTGCTTTTTCACCAGCTGAAGTGCGCACAAATACTGTGCCATCTTCTGCGACGCGACCAAAGGCTGAGGGATCTCCGATTAATGCTGATGCTGCACTTGCTTGAAGTGTTGGATTGAATTCGCTCATGGTGTGGATCCCTTTCAGCGCGTTGTTCTTATCTAGAACGTCGCTATCAGTGTGCGTGCTCACCCAGGACGCAGCCTGTATGAGCGTGAATGGTGCGGAGGTAAAAGGTACCCTGTCTCCTACTGTGAGCGTCAATTGCGCCGACATGTGAGCGTACGGGAGGGCAAATTCCATGCTGGTCGACTCTTTTGCCGCGCCTATGTATGCCACCAACTGCTGGATCATTGCTCCTCAAGCTGGAAGTGAATGCGTTGTAATCGATCCTGGTATGCCCGATGTCAGTGCAACGCTCAATGACTTGCTCGCGAAACACTCGCTTAAACCCGTTGCGATTATCGCGACTCATGGGCATTTGGATCATACATTTTCAATTCAACCTATTGCCGACGGTTATCAGATCCCGGCCTACATTCACTCACTCGATCGTGTGGCTTTAGCTCACCCAGAAAAAATTCACGGCCCAGAATTTGTAGCGACATTATCGAGTATGGAGTTTGCCGAACCTGCGGATGTACGAGAATTGCGCAATGGAGAGATCGTGGAACTCGTGGGCATGAAATTCAAAGCCTTGCACGCACCCGGTCATACTGCCGGCTCACTCATGTTTGAAATTGATGATGAATTATTAGTCAGCGGGGATGTGCTCTTTGCTGGTTCTATTGGTCGTACCGACCTACCGTCGGGTTCGGCTAAAGATATGGAACAAACTTTGCGTAAA
>Ga0194044_10001328_pt1 | contig 12603 bp, 11 predicted proteins | sample JunL4417m_MetaG_FD_155460 | JGI IMG/M metagenome (GOLD analysis project Ga0194044, IMG submission 155460) | Anoxic zone freshwater microbial communities from boreal shield lake in IISD Experimental Lakes Area, Ontario, Canada - Jun2016-L442-17m | ecosystem: Environmental > Aquatic > Freshwater...
AAATACAGCCATATCCCCTCGGTATCTTATTAAGTAAAGTTTCACCCGGCCCATGCCCCTGCGGGGCACAAGCCGAGGCCGGTAGAGATGCTTTCCAAAAAGAGGCCATTACTTCGTCCAGCCAGGGAAAGGCCAGATCGGTTTTTTGGCTGATAGTTCAGGCGGCCACACTGTCTCGTGTTTGCCGTTCTGCACCTGCTCGACAAGCATCTGGGCCTTGCGCTGGTTCTGATATCCATCATAGTCGCGGAAGGAAACTTCGCCGAGGATGCCGTTCCACTTTCCGGTAAGCAGTTCCTGACGCAGCTTTTCCCGATCACCACCAACTTTGGATGCCGCCTGACCCATGATCATCATTGATTCGTAGGCGCAGGCCGCGTGATAGGTAGGCGACTTGCCGAACTTCTTTTCGTAGCGCTGATACCATGCCTTTGAGTCGCCCCAGGGTGCGTCTTCGGTCCACTGCGTCGAGGAGAATATTCCATGGCTGATTTCTTTTTCTCCGGCGAACTGGGACACAGAGAAACCGGCGCCCGCTCCGAGAAAAGCCATGGGCGAGAGTCCGATTTCCCGCGACTGTCGCATCATCAGGATGGCGTCCGCCACGTATGATACCATAAAAACGATGTCTGGATTCGCTGCCTTGGCCTGGGCCAGAGTGGAACGATAGTCTGGCGAGCCCTTGGAATAGGCCTCTTCAAAAACCACTTTGATGCCTTTCTGTTCGGCGATGGCCTTGGCGCTGTTTGCCGCCGATACGCCAAAGTCGGTATTTTCGTTCAGAATGGCGAGGGTTTTGGGTTTACCGAGTCCAGTGGCCAAATCAAAGAGTATCGTGGCGTAGTCTCCGGTCGTGCCTGATGTCCGGAATGTCCACTTAAGGTTCTGCCTGGTAATCTCCTCCTTTGAGGCAACCGGTATCAGCAAGGGCACTTTGTACCGCTCAGCCATTTTGGCATCGGCGTTTGACGTGGCGGAAGTATATGGACCCACGATACCGACGACTTTATCGCGGGTAGCCAGTTTCTCAAGGGCCGCCATGGATTTTTCGGGTTTGCCCGTATCATCTTCCTTGATCATATCAACATCAATTCCCTTTGCCTTCAGGTCCTCAATTGCAAGGGTGACACCGTTCGACAAATTCTCTCCGATGGGGGCTTCCGGCCCGGTGATCGAATTGATGAAACCAATCTTGACGGTTTCCGCCATTGCGACGGCCGGGACAATACATATCACCGCCAACATCAACATAATTGCTTTTTTCATTGTTCTTCCTCCTGTCTCTGTTGAATGAGAAAACGTTTGATGCCAGTTTTTATGATTTCCGACAAAGGAATCCCTTATATCACACATCTGCGGATATTGCCAGAAGATCATTAATTTATCGTAAAAATACTTTTAAACCACGAAACACACGAAAGACACGAAAGTTTTCATGCATGGGGGCGGCATAGACGATGCCATGAGCGTTTATCAGTGTAATTTTGTTCTCCACACAAGTGTTTGATTCTACATAAGTGGTCAGAATAGAAAAACCACTGTTTTCTTTACTTATATCGAGCATAACAAAATCATCGTGGCCAAATGCCAATACTATATTGATTCAATCGAAAAACTGTATTATGGTATTTTACATCTTTAAAAATGGAGAAAAAATAGTGTCATCTAACAAACACCTTCTGAAAAAGTCATCTCAAAACCAATTTCTGTTGATTTTTAGCATCGTAGCACTGATAGCCGCTACAGCTTATGCACAGGAAAACCCGTCTTCCTTACCGGTTTCCGGTGCATCCACATCTGTGTTGAACAAACCGGTCTGGATAACTGAACTATCCATTGGGCTTAAAGAAAGCTACGATGATAACCTTCTGGGCGTATCCGGTGACGGTATGCCGAAAAGCTATTCCTGGATTACCACCATATCACCAAAAATAGGTATGGATTTTGCTTCGCTTATAAAAAGTCAGAGCGTGTTAAAGGTATTGTCTCTAAATTATGAGCCTGATTTTACAACGTATTCCCAGGCATCGGAAGAAAGCAACACGGCACACCGAATTTTAAACAAAATCAAGGCAAATTCTGAAAATATTTTTTTCACCTTCGACAATTCCTTCCAATACATAGATGGCAGCAGTGTTGCGCCTATCTATCTTGCTCCAGACAATGTGCGAAGCTGCTATGCCCATGGGTTGCCACGAGAACGCCGAAATCAGTATCAAGACCGGACGAAAATTGATTTTCAACTTGACTGGGACCAATTCTTCATCCGCCCAACGGGTTCACTTCAGCTTTGGGATATGTTGACGGAACAGCAGGCAATCAGCGGATATCAGAATTGGGTTGACCGCTATGATGTCAATGGCGGGATGGATTTGGGTCGCAAAACATCCTCGCAATTGGCCATTTTTCTGGGGTATCGTTATGGGCGCCAGTATCAGGATAAAGTTATAAAATCGGATTACACTTCAACTAACGACTATCAGCGGACTATTGTCGGAGTTGAAGGCAAACTTTTCAATTGGCTTACCCTGTCACTGCTCGGCGGGCCGGATTTTCGAGGATATGTTGACAATGCGCCGGTAAACAATAAAAATCAGGTGAATTTTTATGGAGAATCTTCACTGACAGGTGAAATATCGAAACATGATACGGTGATGTTTAAATACAAAGGTTCCCGATGGGTATCAAGTACCGGACAGGTTCCGACTTTCGACACCAGCCTTGACCTGGGTTATCGCCACAGATTCGATACGGCATTAATATGGAACCTGAACTGCCAACTGAAGAACGCTGACTACACAGTCGGGAATCTCACCACCGGGTCGTCCGCACCCTCGCTTCGTAACGATTGGCTATATGCGCTTTCAACAGGTCTTAGCCATAACATCAACGCCAATATTGGGGTCAATATCAGCATCGCCGCCAACCTTGGGCGGAACGAACAGGATGGGATTGCAAATGCAAATTATCGGCAGTTCGATGAGTATTTGACATCAATCGGAGTATTCAGCAAATTCTGACATCGTGAAGGGAAAGATGATGCGTGCGATTGTGTTGGACGGACAACATCGATTTATGCCGAATTTTCCTGTTCCAAAGGTTCAACCGGGTTGGGCCAGAATCCGGGTAAAAACCGCAGGTATTTGTCAGACCGATCTGGAGCTGATAAACGGTTACCTGGGATTTTCAGGCGTACTTGGCCATGAATTTGTCGGGATTGTTGAGTCTTGCGAGGATATCCGGTGGGTTGGCAAACGAGTGGCTGGAGAGATTAATGCCGGGTGCGGACAATGCTCATGGTGCCAAAAAGGGCAGGGCAGGCACTGCCCCAGCCGGGTAACCCTGGGTATCGACCGGCTAAACGGTTGCATGGCCGATTACTGCGTTCTTCCGACATCCAATCTGATTGAGATTCCAGCAAATATTTCCGATGATCGGGCAGTGTTTATTGAGCCGCTTTCGGCCGCCTGTGAAATTCTGGAACAACTGTCTCTGAACGGCTCAGAGCGGATTGTCGTTCTTGGCGATGGTCGCCTGGGCATCCTCTGTGCGTGGGTTCTGTCAACTGTGGCATCCGATGTCACCCTTATCGGCCATCACCCGGAAAAGCTTGCGCTATCCGTGTGGAACAACATCAAGATTGCTCATGACGGCAATCATTGTTCAGGTGCTGATGTAGTGGTTGAAGCCACAGGTTCTGCAACCGGTCTTGCGGATGCCATGACTTTGTGTCGGCCCCGCGGCATTATTGTGTTGAAATCTACTGTTGCAGTATCCGAGGCGGTAAACCTATCCCCTATAGTCATTCATGAACTCACTGTTATTGGGTCCCGCTGCGGTCAGTTTCGAGATGGGCTGTCCCTGATGGCGAAGCATCCCGACATGCCCCTTGAAAGCCTGATTACCAACCGATTTCCCATTGAATCGGCAACAGCGGCTTTTCTTATGGCCGCCCAAAACTCCGCTATAAAAATCCTGCTGGATTTATAGTTTTCATCACTGCAATCGGATCAACAATTGAATTATATAAACGCTCATGGCATGGTCTATGCTGCCCCCCATGAATGACCAAAATATATAAAACTGACAGCCGACACAAGAGCATTTCTCACGCAAAGGCGGTAGGGGCGACCGGCTGGTCGCCCTTACTTGTTTCGTGTATTTCGTGTGTTTCGTGGTTTAAAAGTATTTTCACGGTAAAAAGGATTCGAATTTTAACCGGTTTAGCGGAATCAACAAATCTGTTCTTGACGCTGCAACGTTTCTGCATCATATAGTTTTTATGAAAAATAATTTTTTTACAGTCTCCTGTTTCCGTGCTTGCTTTTTTATGGGATAATCGAAAATTCAATATCTGAAAAACTATAGAAGAGCGGTTATCTTAAAAATTAAGACTTTTAAAACAACCATTACTGCTTTTGATCCGTTTCGAAAGGATGACAAATGGCTACGTCAGATAGTAAAGGAATTCTTCTGGAGAGTGGTACGAATGAACTGGAACTGATCGAACTCTATATTGACGAAGTGGGAGGATACCGTGGATATTTCGGTGTCAATGTAGCAAAGGTGCTGGAGATCATCAGTCTGCCGCCAAACATAGCCAAGCCGCCGAATGCGGCGCCTTTTGTCGCCGGTGTATTCAATCACCGTGGCAAGGTCATCACTCTGGTTGATCTGGCCCTCTGGCTGGGCAAAAATCGTCTGGAGGGCGCAAACCCAATCGTGATCATCACGGAGTTCAACAAGGTGACCTCCGCCTTTCTTGTGTCCGGCATTACGAGAATTCACCGTTCCAGTTGGGAGAACATCAGGCCAGTGGACACATACATGCAGAATCTCTGTGATGCCATTACCGGTCTCATCCATCTGGAGGACAGAACGGTTCTCATGCTGGACCTGGAAATGGCCATCGGTGAGATTGATCCCCGTCTTGCCGTGCCACAACTCCAACCAGGTAAGGAGAAATCGGCTGTTTTAGAAACCGTTTCCGCTGGACTGCGCTATCCCATGCGCGTTCTTCATGCCGATGATTCCGGCATGATACGCCGGGCAACGAAAAAATTCCTGGAGGAGCATAAGGAGTTCATTGTCACGTCAAAGGTGAATGGCGGGGAAGCCTGGGAATATCTGACAGACTTCAAAAAAAAGGCCGGCGAGCAAAACAGACCCATTACCGATTTTATCGACGTAATCCTTTCGGATGTTGAAATGCCGCAGATGGACGGCTATCATTTCTGCCAGAAAGTAAAAACCGACCCGGTTTTGAAGGTCCTGCCATTTATTCTGTTTTCCTCGCTGATAACCGATAAACTGCGCCACAAGGGGGAATCTGTCCATGCCGATGCCCAGCTTTCCAAGCCGAACCCTGATGAACTGGTTCAGAACCTGAAAGATATCATGCTGAAAAGACAATAATAACATTTCATAGTATTAAGTATCGAATCAAAACAGTCCCCCCCCCCACTGAAACCTGAAACCTAAAACCTAAAACTTTTAAAATGATGTCAAGATGTTCCATCACGAAACAGTAAGGAGCCGATATTGATGAATAGAATAGCAGTATTGCCCGGAGACGGGATTGGGCCGGAAGTAATGAAGGAGGCACTGAAGGTCCTGGAGGTGATTAGGGAAAAATTCGATTTTCAGTTTGAATATCAGGTTGCGGATATTGGCGGATGCGCCATCGACAGATGCGGATTAGCTCTTCCTCCCGAGACGCTGGCGCTATGCGAAAGCAGCAACGCCATTCTCTTTGGTTCCGTAGGAGGCCCCAAATGGGAGAAACTGGCTCCGGAAAAACAGCCTGAACGCGCCGCCCTGCTTCCCCTGAGAAAACACTTTAATCTTTTTTGTAATCTTCGGCCTGCAAAAGTCTATCAGGCCCTTGCAGCCGCCAGTCCTCTGAAGCCGGAAATCGTGGGCGACGGATTCGACATTCTCTGCGTCCGGGAGCTGACCGGAGGCATTTATTTTGGAACGCCCAAGGGACGGGAAGGATCAGGTCCCGAGGAAAAAGCATTCGACACCATGGTTTATACTCGCCGTGAGATCGAAAGAATAGCCCGTGCAGCGTTCGAAATCGCCCGGCTGCGAAGAAAAAAAGTTACATCCATCGACAAAGCCAATGTACTTACCGTCATGGTCTTCTGGCGAGAAATCGTCTGTGAGGTTGCAAAGGATTACCCTGATGTGGAACTGGATCACCTTTACATTGATAACGCTACCATGCAGCTCATAAAAACCCCCCACCGCTTCGACGTGCTGCTCTGTGAAAACATGTTTGGGGACATCATATCAGATGAATGCGCCATGCTGACAGGCTCTATGGGCCTGCTGCCATCGGCGAGCCTGAACGAGAGCCGGTTCGGACTCTTTGAGCCGGCTGGAGGATCTGCGCCGGACATCGCCGGCATGGGAATCGCCAATCCCGTGGCCCAGATTCTATCTGTCGCCATGATGCTCAAATACAGCTTTGGCCAGGATCAGGCGGCGATCGCCATTGAAAGTGCGGTGGCGGATGCCTTATCATCAGGAATTCACACCCTTGATGTAGCGTTGGATAAAAATCAGGCGATCGGCACATCAGCGATGGGTACCGCCATTGCCGAGCGAATTATCGGTTCATGAAACAAACCAGTCATATCCGTCAAAGTGTTTGAAGCATGTCAACTGGATACAACCTTTCTGAGCCGGTGAAGTGGCAGGGCTTTTACTTTTGCGGGTTTTTTGACGGCGGCCAACGCCTTGGCTGGAGAATGTCTGACATATACAGTGGCTTGCTGATTCGGATGTCGTATGGTGTTTAAATGGCTCTGCAACATCGTGGTGCTCCCTCCAACGATTGCAACCAGTTCAGCAATCATGCTCTTCATCTGCTCTGCCTGAGCGTTCATTTCCTCTGCAGCAGACGCAGATTCCTCAGCGGCGGCGGCGTTTTGCAGGGTGATTTTGTCCATTTCGGAAACGGCAATGCTCACATGTTCGATTCCTTTGGCCTGCTCGCTGGAAGCAGCCGCAATTTCACTGATCAGATCCCTGATTTTGGAAATACTATCAGCAACACCAGAAAAAACCGCGTTGCTCTGGTTGACATGCTCCGAGCCTTCCCGGACTTTGTTAGATGTTCCTTTAATGAGATTTGCGGTGGTTTTTGCGGCTTCGGCTGCTCGAAGCGCCAGATTTCTGACTTCATCGGCCACAACAGCGAATCCGGCCCCGGCTTGTCCAGCCCTGGCCGCTTCAACCGCTGCGTTAAGAGCCAGAAGATTGGTCTGAAACGCGATTTCATCAATAGTTTTGATGATTTTTGAAGTCTCATCGCTAGCTTTCAGAATTTCTGACATGGAAGATATCAACTCGCACATGGACACCGATGCAGTCTGAACGCCAACAGCAGCCTCCTTCATCAGGGCATGCGCCTGGCCTGAATTGTGGGCGTTCTGCTTGATCATGGAAGACATCTCTTCCAGGGAAGCGGATGTTTCTTCAATGGAGGCCGCCTGCTCCGACGAGCCTTCCGCCAGGGTCTGACTGGCGGAAGATACCTCAAAGGCCGTGGAGGCAACCTGGTCGGAGCCGTCGTTGAGACTGCTGATAACCTCAGTCAGGGGCTTGGTGACGAAATGCGATATAAACCAGGTAAGAGACAGAAGGACTGCGATGGCAAGTGCGATAATCACGATGGCAAGCTGATTCCTCATGCTTGACAGCAGGTTGTTGACCTTGTAAACTCCCTCGTATCTCAGATTGTCGGGCACCGCATAACAGACGGTCCATCCCCAAGGTTCAAATTTCTTCAAGAAGACCCATTGTGTAATATTGTTCTGCTGATATTGGAACACGTTGTCCTTGGCCTTAGCCATCAATTCGACAAAACCGATCTGCCGCAAAATTTCGTCATCTTTTTTCAGGAAAGGATGCATGATTATCGCTGCCTGCGAATCCACAATGAACGGGAATACATCCATACTCTTCGGTTTTCGCTCATAATAACGCTTTGTCAAGTCGTTCAGAATATTAGTTTTGGCATCAGCTTCATAGGTTTTTGCTATCTCGGTTCCGGCAAGGCCGGTGTCGTTGATCGTCGCCTGAAGACTCCGCTGCGTCTGTTCGATTTCACCTGAAATTCCACCCAGCCTTTGTGAATACACCTCGACTTGACCGGTATTAACTACGTGGACGACCTCTCTGGCAATGTCGGCGGAAAGATAAACTGTCAAACCGATTACCCCGATCACTGTAATCAGAAAAGCGAATGCAACCAAAGTCAATAATTTCGTTTTTATCGAATATCCCACTGCACAGTCTCCTTGGTCAACTACCGTTCACCGTCAACCGTTCACCGTCAACCGTCAACATGCTTGAACAGGTATTGCCGCTGAACATGTTTCAAAACATGATCTCCCTTCCTGAATCCAGGTTGTTCAGGGCAAGACAGAAAGGGAGATCGTAAAAAAAATATAGCTTTACCTATCTGGCTGTTTTTCAGTCCTTTATGACCTTGGCTGTTTTAAGCGTTTCCAACGGAAACTGGATGCCCAGTTTCTTGGCAATAGCCAAATTAATGTAAATCTGGCCTTTTTTATTGGTAATTATTGGAAAATCTTTGGGCGACTTCCCTTCGAGTATATTCATGGCTATTCCAGCGGCCAACTCCCCCTGCTCTTCAGCAAGCTTGGCATAATCAACCAATACGAAAGGGGCGATAAAGTCATGTGTACTGCCCGTGGGTATCTTGGTATTTTCCCTGGTGAACTTCATTGCTTCCGCATCATCCCAGCCGCTGATGCCTGCGTTGTTGATAAAGATGAGCATATCCGATTCATCCTGGACTTTGATGAATTCCGTTTTCCACTCCTCAAAGGTATTGACAAACTTCGTTGAAGAAAGCTGAACATTGAGCTTCTTCAGGTTATCCGCTTCTTTTCGGTCCGTCTCGTTGTCTTTGCCGATGAATCCCACCCGACTGCCTTTTGCGAATTTTTGCATCGAATCAAGGAGCGGTTTAATAACTGAAACTTCCAGGACACCGGTTACGTTCTTTAAGGGAAAGCCATAGGAAGAAGCATCCCAGTTGATCCCGCAAAAAACAAATGGGACATCCGAATCCTTGTAAAACGGGACAATTACAAGTTTTGCGGCGTTGTCATCGGCGGTAATGACGACATCAGGCTTCCAGGAATCAATCTCGGCCTTGGCATCATCACCGGCCTTCTTTTGCGCTTCCGCCGAAGAATTGCGCTTCGTGTCCATGTGGATGACCTTGAATTCGTACTTGTCACCGATGGTGCTCTGCGCCCCCTGCACTTCCCCGTCACTCCACACATATCCTGCATGATAAGAATCGATGAAAAGAACCTTCTTTTTCGCCGCCAGCGTTGTTCCTGCGCAGAAAAGAAACGCTATCACCACTACCACAAACATTTTCAGCACTTTGTTAAAATTCATACATTTCTCCTCTTGATAGTTAAACATCAGTATATCCTGATCTACACGATAGCACAACAAGGATATCGAAGTGTTTGTTATGCCGGATTAGATATTTCCCCGCTCTTTTGCCATATTGATATAGGTTTCAACCGTATTGGCCGGAGGTATCCAGCGATCTTCCGGTGCTTTTTCAATCAGACGCATGGCGTCAAAATTGCAAGATGTCACGCAAAGGCCGCAGCCGATGCAGCGTTCTTTTTTTACCATGGCAACGTCTTCTATCACAATGGCCTTCATTTGACAGCGATCCTGACATATCCCGCATCCCGTGCAATCACCAGCAGACACTTCCGCAAAATAATTGCTGTGAACAGCTTTGGCCGGTTCATCCAGATTGTTCAGGTTTTTTAGTATCTGACAGCAGCACCCACAGCACAAGCAGATGTTAGTGGGTTTCTGGGAATTTCCAGGTTGAAGCACAAGGCCTGCCTCCATACCTTTTGCCAGAATTTCGAGGGCCTCGGACTGGCTGATGGATCGCCCGAGACCGTTTTCTTCATAAAAATATGCTCCGCTACCAAACGTTAGACAGACTTCAACCGGTCGGTCGCAGCCCTTGCCGACCATTTTGTGTTCGGTTCGGCAGATACAGGGACAAACCACGATTTTGGACTGTTTTTTGATAATCTGCTCGGCTTCGTTGTATGGCATAGTGAGCATTTCTGCAGAAATGCTTTTGGAAATGGGAATGACTCGCAGTTGTTTGGTTTTAGTTTCTGTCCAAGCCTTGTTCATAAAGGAAGAAGAATATTCGTTAAAGTCTTTAATCAAATCCAGATCCAGGCTCTTGACATGATATTCCCAGATTCCCACCACAAACTGAGCGGCCATGTAAAACGTCTGGCCTTGTTTGCCAGACCGGTAAATCAATCCCTTTCGGGACATATCGTACAGAATTGGCGCAAGTTCTACTTCGTCCATTTTCAGCCGTCCGGCAATAGCGGAAACCGATTCCGGCATCATCACAAGGCCTGCGGCAATCTCGGCTTCCCGGGGTGTAAACAGCCGTTTTAGAATTCGTATTTCAACCCCGGTCTCTGTCGCCGGAAAGCCGGCCGGAAGGTTATCCAGATGCCGGGCAAGGTTTTGATAAACGTCTGTCATAATAATCTCCTTAAAATATCTCTGAGCATAAACGCTCATATTACAGCCGTTGACCGTTCACGGTCAACATTTTTTAATTCATTTCGTAGGCTTCTTTCAGCGCATAGACTTCGTCTTTCCATATTTTTTCAAAACGATCCGAATTGACAACCGGCTTTTGAATCATATTCAGGCACAAATCCATCTGTTTTTGCGTGCTGCTGGGCTTGGAATAGAGCTGAAGCGCAAATTTTGAAAAATCCCGGACCATGAAATCAAAAATCTGATCGACCATAGGGTTTTCAACAGCTTGGATGGCCGCGTTCTCCAGAATGAGCTGACCATAAACCACAAGGGTGAAAAGCTCTCCGACAATCAGGAGAAAATCAATGTCCTTTGCCTGCTCTGCGCTGGGAGTTGCGGTTGCCAGAAAGGTTTTAAGAACTTCGATCTGGGCCTTGAAGATTTCAATGTTAGGCAGACTCAAGCAGTTGTAGGCAATCTGAAAATCATGGAACCTGATCTTCCCCAGTCCCTTGGTGGGGCCTTGATTAAACAGAAAATCATCATTGACCGAATCTGTCATTTCGGGGATTTCAGGAAAAGCATCCGGGTTAAAGAAGAAATTGGGCATGAATTTGATAATCAGCGCCATATTCACATGAACAGTGCCTTCCAGCTTGGGAAGGGCGCGAATGTCTCTGGCCGCCATCTCAAAATACATGTCTTTTTCGAAGCCTTTTGCGGCAATCACATCCCAGAGCAAATTGATCACTTCTTCCCCTTGAGTGGTCACCTTCATCTTGACCATTGGGTTGTAGAGCAGATACCGCCGATCTGTGGCGGATGCGCTTCGCATATAGTCTGCGGCCCTTGATGCAAAAAGTTTCATGGCCAGAAGTCGCGCGTAGGCATCTGTAAAAAGCTGTTTGACATGTGGAAAATCCGTTACATAATGGTTAAAAAGTCTTCGGTTTGCAGCATGGCGAATGGCTTCATAGAAGGCATGGCTGCATATACCGATGGAGGCCCAGCCAAGATTGAATTTACCCACATTGATGGTGTTCAGGGAAGAATCCCAGGCCTGCTGACCCCGGGTGAGGATGTCACCATCGGTAATGGGATAGCTGTGAAGGGCATACTGGGCTACATAATTCTGGGAATTCACCACGTTTTTAACGCATTCGTAATTGGGATGTTTGGAGTTGACGGCAAAAAACACATATTCATCGCTGTCCGCCATTTTCCCGAACGTTGAAACCAGGGCCGCCTCATTGGCGTTTCCGATATAATACTTGCCGCCGTCTGCGCGGTATTCGCCGGCTTTGATTTCCGTCAGGGTCATTTCGCTGGCATAAAGGTCTGCGCCGTGTTCTTTTTCAGATAGTCCGAAGGCAAAAATTTCTCCATCTTTCAAGAGCTGCGCAGTTTTTTGCTTGACGGCTTCATTCTGTCCCATCCATATCGGGCCAAGTCCCAGAATGGTCACCTGCCAGGTGTACCAGTACGGCAGGCCGTAAAAACCCAGTATTTCGCTGAAATAGCAGTTTCGGGCAGTATCCCAGCGGCAGTCTTTTCCGCCATAGGCCGTCGGTGTCAGCAGCGATGAAAATATCTGGTTTTCTTTTAAAAAATCCAGAAAATCCCTGTACCACACCCGCTCATGATCGTCGTGTTTGAGTTTGGCCTTTCCCTTATTCTCGAAAAAAGCGATGGTTTTTAACATGATTTGGCGTGAAGGTTCGTCAAGATGTTCAAACCGTTCTGATTTTGGATTTAACAGTTTCATGATACTCCTTGGTAAGCAGTCACAGCCATAGCATTCTGGCTGTCCTCAAGTATTAAAAGCTCCCGGTAGATTGGCATTCCCACGATCCTGTGCGGGAATACCAATCTACCGCTTGCGCTGTTGTGCAATTTTAGGCATCCTTCATATTACCCTAAAAGTAGTTGACACTTTCTGCCGAGATGCCGGTATTCCGGCCAGCATATATGTATCTCGCCATTTCGCCTGGGAGCGCCGCACCCCAG
>Ga0194044_10001333_pt1 | contig 12536 bp, 7 predicted proteins | sample JunL4417m_MetaG_FD_155460 | JGI IMG/M metagenome (GOLD analysis project Ga0194044, IMG submission 155460) | Anoxic zone freshwater microbial communities from boreal shield lake in IISD Experimental Lakes Area, Ontario, Canada - Jun2016-L442-17m | ecosystem: Environmental > Aquatic > Freshwater >...
GGCATGAACTCGCTGCCTAGCTTGGCTAGCGGCCACAGCACCGTGACCAGCAGCACGAGTGTGGCTAGAACGGCCAGCTTGCGCCGTGCGAGGGCGGCCAGCAGTACCGGTCGGTACAGGGCGGTCAGCGTACGGCTCAGTGGGTTGTCTCGCTCTGGCCGGATGCGTCCCCGAATCAGGTAGCCCATCAGCACCGGCGTTAACGTTATCGCCAAGAATGCGCTGGCGCCCATCGCATAGGTTTTAGTATAGGCGAGGGGCGAGAACAGCTTTCCCTCCTGCCCGCTCATCATCAGAACCGGTAAGAAAGAGATAGTGATGACCAGCAAGGAGAAGAACAGCGCTGGCCCCACCTCTAACGAGCTGGCCTTCGCTATCTGCCAGTAGTCAGGATTGGGGCCGGCGCGCTCTAGGTGCTTGTGCATGTTCTCAATCATCACGATGGCGGCGTCCACCATTGCACCGATCGCTATGGCGATCCCGCCCAGCGACATGATGTTCGCACCAACGCCCTGCTGCTGCATGATGACAAAGGCGGCCAGGATGCCGACCGGTAGGACCACAATTGCCACCAGCGAGGAGCGTAGGTGCAGTAAGAAGAGCAGGCAAACCAGCGCCACCGCCAGCGACTCCTCGATCAGCTTCTCACTCAGGGTACTGATGGCGCGCTTGATCAGCCCAGACCGATCGTACGTGACCACCAGCTCCACCCCTTTTGGCAGCCCTGCCTTTAGCTCATCCAGGCGCACCTTGACCCGCTCTACCGTCTCCAGCGCGTTGCTGCCGTAGCGCATCACGACAATTCCACCCACGACCTCACCGTTGCCATCGAGGTCGGTAACACCGCGACGCGTTTCCGATCCAATCTGGATGTTTGCCACGTCCTGCAAGTGGATGGGTGTGCCCTGCCCGTCTGTACCGACGGGCACCCTCCTGAGGTCCTCCAGCGTCTTCAGGTAGCCGTCCGCCCGGATCATGTACTCGGTGCGCCCAACCTCCACGACCGAGCCGCCGCCGGACAGGTTGCTATCGCGGATCGCTTGCGCCACCCTGTCTGGTGTCAGCTGGTACGTGGCGAGCTTGGTTGGGCTCACCTCGACCTGATACTGTCGAACCATGCCCCCGACGCTTGCCACCTCGGCAACGCCAGGCAGACTTTGCAGCTCATACTTTAAGAAGAAGTCCTGCAGAGCACGTAATCGATCCGAGTCATACTGGTGCTGACGATCGATCAACGCGTACTCAAATATCCAGCCAACGCCGGATGCGTCTGGACCCAGTGTGGGGGTGACTCCGGCGGGTAGCTTGGCTGCCGTCTGGGTCAGGTACTCAAGCACCCGCGTGCGAGCCCAGTACGGATCGATCCCATTCTCAAAGACAACGTAGATGAACGACTCGCCGAACATTGAGAAGCCACGAACCACCGTAGCACCCGGCACCGACAGCAGGGCCGAGGTGAGTGGGTACGTCACCTGATCCTCAACCGCCTGCGGTGATTGGCCTGGGTAGGCGGTCTTAATAATGACCTGGACATCAGAAAGATCTGGGATCGCGTCCAGTGTGGTATGACGCAGTGCATGAATTCCCCACGCACTAATTAGAACTGCGAGTAATAAGACCAGCAGGCGATTGCGTAGCGACCAGGATATGACACGAGCAATCATTGGTGCCTGTGTGACTCCTGCATGCGCTGTGCTGCGTCATGCATCGACGCTGCCGCGTCCAACAAAAACTGGCCGCTGACCGCGACCTCTGCACCCTCCAACAGGCCATCCACAACCTCGACCCAGTCCCCGCTCTCGATGCCGGTCTCTATGTGCACCGGAAGAAAGTGTCCGTCGCCCCTGGATAAGATTGTCAGCTCCCCTTCCCCGGTGTGGATTACCGACGAGCGCGGAAGGGCGAGCATCTTGCGTTGGGTGGTGTGAATGATCACGTCGACGAAGCCGCCCGGATGGAAGTGCGTACCGATGTTGCCGATCTCTGCCCTTGCGTTTATTTTTCCGTTCTCGGCAAGTGGACTCAGGAAGCTGAGCCTAGCCCGCACCTCATGCCCGTCTGGAGACCTGATGGTCACCGCATCCCCGCTCTTTACTCGAGCAGCCTGGTCCGGATAGAGGAAGACATTCACCCACACCTTAGAGACGTCTGTCCACGAAAACAGGGTGGCCGCTGGCGTGACAAAGCTGCCCTCACGCGCATTGATCTGCGTCACAACACCACCCCGGGAGGCCAATATCTTAACCACCTCGATAGGCTGCTTGGAGTCCTCTAGGTGCCGAACGGAGTCCATCCCAATATCCTTATAGAGAAACTTCGCCCTCTCCCTGTGAAGCTCCTGCAGGAGTTCTGCCACGTACGGATTCTCGACCGATGGGGCGGTGGTCTCGATGGTCTTTAGGGACTGTTCACGTCGGACTAAGTACCTCAGGTACTCCTTTTGCTCTGCGATTAGGTCCGGAGAGTAGATCTCGTAGATCACCTGCCCCTTCTTTATGTGCTGCCCCACGGAGTCGATGTATGACTTTTTTATCCAGCCGTCGAACTTGCTGTGTGCGTTGTAGGTTGCATGTCCATCGACCACCACGTTGCCGTAAGTGCGGATCTCCTGACCGAGTGACATCCTCTTGATGGCGATGAGTCTGACACCCAGTTTTTGGATGGACGCTGTGTCCACATGAATGCCATGGTCATGACCTATCAAACCCTTTGGGTGAACGAGGTCCATACCACAAATAGGGCAAGCACCCGGGTGGTCCTGCATGATCTCTGGGTGCATCGGGCAGACCCACACCTGCCCCTGCCCGGCTGTCTTGATATCAGGTTGGGTTGCGGCACTCGTCTTTGGGGGCGTGTCGGTACGATACCCAGGCAGCCAGTACTGGGTGGCGAGGTACACGATCAGACTGGCGATTCCTAGTAGCGCGACACCGACTGCTATTTTTTTCGCCATACGCATGATTAAACTTCCCGTGACCGATGGCCTACTAGATACACTGTGGGGTGTTACGCTCCGTCACGAATTGCCGTGTGGTGCTTAAATATTACTACATCGAGCACGCGAACACTATTCAAACGGTCGCACTCGATCGAGGTGGGCCCATGGGCTCCTGAATGTCACCCCTGCCTTACAAATTTAAGGGCAGGCGTCACCTTCCCTCGAAGGTACGAATATACTGGATCACGTTCCACCCATCCTCTTCGCTTATGTCTATCCCTACCCGCATTGGCATGCCCGTCCCTGGGCTGCCATTCTTTAGGACCCACATCAGCTCGCCGTCGGTGCGAATTTTTTGCCATTTTGCGTCGGTAAAGTCACGGGACGCGTGTCCCGGCAGGTTGACGCCCTTCCCGTTGTTGCTGTGGCACGTCACACAGTACCCCGCCCCCACATAAATTTTACGGCCCTCTTCTATGCGATCGCGGGTTACGGGGTATGGACTCTCGATCTTTTGTTCGCGCGCAAGTATCTCCTTCGGCACACGCGGCTCGTAGACATCCTTATGAAAGGCCTGTGCAGTCTGCGATAGCAGTCCCAGCAAAATGATTACCGACGCATGCAAAACTTGTTCTAGTGGGGGCATGGTGTCTACCTGAAGTTAAAAAAGAAACGGCACGGGGTCCATCCCTGTCGTGGGACAAACGCCGTGCCATCCTCTACAGCTCAGCCAAATTTACTTGGCAGGAATCTTACCGTGCAACTCTTCCCAGTGTCCAACAGACTGAGGAAGACCAACCGATCCGTCTGGGATGGGTGCATCCTTAGGCCAGAGGTGAAAAATAATGCCATCGGTGCCAGACACATAGTCCGCCAATCCCTTTTGCTCCTTGGGGTCGGTTGGGTTCACTATGGCAACACGTCCGGTCTCGATTTCTTGCTTATGGTCGTGCCAGTTCTGTGTGTGCGCCCAGTTTGGTATGGATGACTTAACTAGCTTTTTTGAGACCATGTACTCGACCTCGGTCAGGCGAGCATTCGGCTCAGCAGAATCAAACAGAACGCACTGAATAACGTCGTTGTTGATTGGCTTGCAGTAGTGATGGAATGGGCCCACGATCTCTCCGTCCATGACGTGTGGGGCCACCACATGAATTGTATAACCAGTTAATGGATTTTTATCTGCGGCAAATGCCGGGGTCGTTAACAATCCTGCCGCAACAAGGGCAGAGGCAGCAGCGCACAATCTCATAAGGCTCATAATCTATCTCCTAAGTAAAAATATTTAATTAAAAATACAAGTCAAAACGTGGTGTGCATCTACTCATCCACACATCGGCCGTAAAGCCTCAGGCAGACCTACACTATGCCCTACATGCTTAAATGTCAATAAAGATCAGTGCTTACTAAATAAAATAACATAAATACGCCATTTCTATGCATTAAATTAGCACTTAATGCATTTGTGGCAGACCTCATCACGATATTCAAATGACTGCAGATGCTCAATGCATTCATGAAAAATAGTGCATCTTTCGGGATTTACTTAAGTAGTTGCTGAATCCTTTTGTCAGTAGCGCAGTCATGCGCCTGTGCGATGTAAGGTGCATACATGGACAGAAGGTCACTTGAGTATGGGACGTTATACATGGAGGTGGTTCTATCTTGAATCTTCTTTGTCTCGGCCAAGACCTGAGAGGACGTGAAATTTTCAGCCAATCTAACGTAGGCACGGAGAGCCTTCTCCAAATTCTTTTTTTCTGTTGGATCTGGCTCGAATCCGTTCCCAACAGATATGGCCACCTGGCATTCAGCTATCTTCTCTAATCCCATCTGACTAGCAATCTGTCGTTCCTGAGTAGTCAATGGATTGCAGGAGCATAAGAGAAGGCAGTAAAGGCAAAGAGATATTTTTTGAATTTCATGCTTGCACCGACCAGCTGTCATGTCAGCAATCCTCTCATCAGCACCCCTTGAGTTACGTGCCTGAAAAGGCCTTGTTATTTCTTGTGCTTTTCTATGTTGCATCACAATCCTCTCTCTTAAGGACATTCATGCGTAGTAGATTAAACACCCACCTTTAATAAATATACTTAGACCGAATTATTTACATAAACGATGCTTACTTTGCGCAAAGTAGACTGACTTTCGTAATTGTTTGCATAAACTAGGATTGGTTTGCGCAAAGTAGACTGACTTTCGTATCTGGCTGTGCAACTATCAACTTACATTATGATATTTAAGACGATTAATAAATTGCTATGAAAGCACCAATACCACTTAATGAGGCTGAGCGACTTCAAACATTACATAATTACTGTGTGCTGGATACGCAGTCTGAAGAAGTGTTTGATGACCTAACAACACTTGCAGCAAATATTTGTGGCGTACCGATTGCACTCATTTCACTTGTGGATGAAAGCCGACAGTGGTTTAAATCTCGCGTTGGTATAAGTGCTACAGAAACCTCTCGTGATATGGCTTTTTGCGCATATGCAATTTTAAACTCAAATGAAATTCTAGAAGTTTCTGACGCACAAATTGATAAGCGCTTTTTCGACAACCCCCTTGTTACAGGTGACCCTAAAATTCGCTTCTATGCGGGAGCGCCTTTGGTTGCACCCAATGGTCTATGCCTAGGAACCCTGTGCGTAATTGATACCAAGACACGGAAACTTACTGCTCATCAAAAATTTGCCCTGACTTGCTTGAGTAAGGTGGTCATCAATCAATTGAAGCTTCATAGAAGCCTGGCCTTACTCGAAAGTGCCGAGTTAATGCTGAAGTCAAATAATATTGTGCTTGAGTCTAAACTTCAGAATGAAGTAATGGAGAGGTATCAGCTTGAGATAAATTCACGACAGATTTTGGATGCCGCTTTCGATGCGGTGATTACTGTCAACCAAGACCTACGCTTAACTTATTTCAATCAGGAGGCAGCGTCTCTATTCGGGTACTCACTCAACGATCAAATGGATAAGGAAATTTACAAACTCATTTTACCGTCAGATCTCTACAAAACCATTAAAAAAGATATCAAGAAATTTTTAAAAACTCACGTCAGTTCATACGTCGGTAAGCGTATTGAAATAATGGGAAGCCATGCTGACGGCTCAAAAATTCCCATTGAATTTAGCTTAATTGGTTTAAAGCATCAATATGGCTATACCTTTAATGCTTTTATACGTGACCTTTCTCTTAAACAGAAATCTGTTGAGGATTTTCGCCTTTCTAACATCTCATACCTTGGCAAAGAAGGTATTGCTATAACTGATGTTGAGATGAAAATATTACGTGTCAACCAGGCCTTTGAAGAGATTACCGGTTACAGTCCAAATGAAGTAGTTGGGACCAAGCCGCATATTTTACAATCCAGTGCGCATGATGCTAGCTTCTATCTAGGCATATTGCATGCAATTAATACCAAGGGTACCTGGGAGGGTGAAATATGGGATAAGCGCAAAAATGGTGAAATTTTCCCACAGCACTTGATTGTTACTGCAGTACAAGACTCCGACAATACCGTTTCCAACTACGTGTTCTCTTTCTCGGATATATCTGAGAGTAAAAAAGCCGCGAAAGATATTTTCAACTTAGCTTTTTACGACGCACTTACCGGTCTACCCAATAGGCGCTTTCTACTGGATAAACTTCGCCAAGCGCTTTCAGCTAGCGCTCGAAGTGGACTGCAGGGTGCGCTAATGTTTATAGATCTTGATAACTTTAAGACTTTAAACGATACGCTTGGTCATGATTCAGGTGATTTGCTTCTACAAGATATTGCTAAGCTTTTAAAGGCCACTATCCGTAATGTGGATACATTAGCTCGTCTTGGAGGAGATGAGTTTGTAATTATATTAGAAGGCTTGGGTGAGCGAGGACTAATGCCGTCAACACAAATCGAGTTGGTGGCGAATAAAATATTGAGCGCCATTAACATACCTTTTAAATTGAAGGGAAATACAGTACATGTTACTACCAGCATAGGTGCTACTTTATTCAAAAGCCATTTAAATAAAATTGAAGACCTGCTTAAGCAAGCTGATATTGCTATGTATCAAGCGAAAAAAGCAGGCCGTAACACCTACAGATTTTTTGATAAACATATGCAAGAAAAAATTAGCAGCCGCGCCACCTTGGAAAATGCGTTACATGCCGCCATTAAAGATAATCAGTTTGAACTTCATTACCAACAACAGGTAGATAGCAATTACCGGATCATAGGTGCTGAAGCATTAATCCGCTTTAAACACACCACACTGGGCATCATTCCACCTAGCGAATTTATACCGTTGGCCGAAGAAAGTGGTCTGATTTTACTGATAGGAAGATGGGTGCTAGAGACTGCTAGTTCAGAACTCAAGCGCTGGGCGGATTTACCGCACGCGAAAAACCATACCATCTCAGTCAATGTCAGCCCGCACCAGTTTCATAGCCCTGATTTTGTAGAATTTATACAAAAATTAATAGAAAGCAAAGGTATCGATCCAAGCAAGCTCAAGCTAGAGCTGACGGAGAGCGTAGTGTTAAGCGATATTAATGACTGCATATTAAAAATGAAAGCTCTTAAAAAAATGGGTATAGAGTTTTCTTTGGATGACTTTGGCACCGGCTATTCATCTTTGTCTTATTTGACTCAGCTGCCATTATCTTTTTTAAAAATTGACCAGTCGTTTGTACGAAACTTAAACGTTAATAGGCATTTGGATTGCGTTATCGTCGAGACCATTTTAGAAATGGCAAAGCCCCTAGGCTTAACTGTGATTGCAGAGGGTGTGGAAACCTTAGAACAGCGCGATTTTTTAGCAAAACTTGGGTGCCCTATGTTTCAGGGTTACTTTTTTGGCAAGCCATTACCGATAAACGAGTATGAAGCGTCAGTAAAAATGGCATAGTCGTGTTGGTATTAAGTTGCAACGTAAACCATAACCATTAATGCCGAGGGCCTACAAAACAAAACTCAGGCTATTGCAGCCATGACATCCAACACAAACGCCACTAAATTGACAGCAGTTCATATATAGCTCTAATTATTCCGATCACATTTAGACAAATGACTTGCATGGGCCTCGCTGAATGATTTACAAAAAGTATATACGGCCGTACCGCTTACTATTCGTCATAGCAGCTGCAGGCTACCTACTCTTTTTGGCTAGCGCAGCCTATTTTAGGCATTTCTCAAGTCAAAGTGCACAGCATTTTTTGGGACAAATTACTGCGTTATACGAGCATCCATTTACAGTGCATACAAATGCACTTGAAATTAAAATAACAGTTTTAAAAATTCGGAACGAAAACTTAAGCGCGGTAATAGATGGTTACCATAAGGTTGATTATGGCTTTACAACTCAAAAAGATCTTGCCTTAATTGATAGGTTAGCGCAGTCGATAAACAACCAATTTTTAGGGGATACGTCTAAAGCTGAAGAGCTCCAAGTCGCAATCAAACAATGGGAAAGTAGCGCTATCAATTTTAGAAATCTTGTACACGCAAAACGTAAAATCGAAGCCAGAAATTATTTGAATGATGCACTAACGCCAGGTTACAGCGTTCTCGACAATAAACTAAATTACATATTGGATTACTCGAAAAATAAAGCCCAAACTATAGTTAAAGAAGCCAGCTTAGCTGTAGCTAATTTTAGTCGATCACTTACTCTCTCATTGCTATATTTAATCTTTTTGATGACTACTGCTGGAGCAGTCGCGATCCTCTATTTATGGAAAGTATTTTACTTAAAAGATAAGGCTGCTACTGACTCTCAAATACAACAGCGTATCGCTGCAACAGCCTTTGAGGCTCAGGAAGGAATGATAGTAACTGACGCGGATGCTCGCATTCTCCGCATTAACAATGCCTTCACCGTTATTACAGGGTATACCGCTGATGATGCCATTGGTCAGACGCCGAATCTACTTCGCTCCGGCCGCCAAGACAAGTCATTCTATAGTGAGATGTGGAATACCCTTATAAAATCTGGCGCATGGGAAGGTGAACTTTGGAACCGTCGCAAAAACGGTGAAATTTATCCAGAACATCTCTCCATCACGGCTGTTAAAGATTCGAAAGAGGCAACCGTTAACTATGTAGCGTCGTTTACAGACATTACGAAAAATAAAATCGCTGCGGATGAAATTAAGAGCTTAGCCTTTTATGATCCGCTTACCCATTTACCAAATAGACGGCTTCTTCTGGATAGATTAAAACAAGCCATTGCGTCCAGCTCTAGAAGTAATAAGTATAGCGCAGCTGTATTTCTAGATATTGATCACTTCAAAACCCTAAATGATACGTTAGGTCATGCTGTAGGTGATTTACTTCTCAAAGAAGTGGGTATTCGTCTGGCTCACTGCGTCCGTGAAAGCGACACGATTGCCCGATTAGGTGGGGATGAGTTTATGGTGCTTCTAGAAAATTTAAGTGAAGACCCAATTACATCGGCCTCTCAAGCAAAAAATATGTGTCAAAAAATCCTATACTCGTTGAGTCAGCCCTATTTACTTGATATTTATCAGCATTACTGCACAGCAAGTTTAGGCGTAACGTTATTCTTTGATCATAAATCAAGCGTAGAGCAAATAATTAAACAAGCTGATATAGCAATGTACCAATCCAAGTCTGATGGCCGCAATACCTTTAGTTTTTATGATCAAAAAATGCAGGAGATAATCACGATTCGCGCTAATCTGGAGTCAGAGTTACGTGAAGCCATATTGCAAAAGCAGTTTGAGTTGCATTATCAAGTACAGGTTGATCGTAGCGGAAACCCGGTGGGGGCAGAAGCATTGATACGTTGGAGACATCCTAAACGTGAGCTAATTTTCCCCATGGACTTCATTCCTATAGCAGAAGAAACTGGAGCAATTCTACAAATAGGCCAATGGGTGCTGGAAACAGCCTGCCGGCAACTCGGGATATGGAAACTAAATCCCCTCTATCAAGATATGACACTGTCGATAAACATAAGTGTCAAACAACTTTTTCAAGCAGACTTTATTGCACAAGTTCAAGATGCTCTACAACGTCATGAAATAGACCCATCCAAGCTCAAGTTAGAGCTTACTGAGAGTGTCATGATCAATGATTTTGATACCATTATTGCAAGTATGCGGGCTTTGTTCGTCATAGGCATAAGCTTCTCCTTAGATGATTTTGGGACAGGCTACTCATCTCTACAATATCTAAAAAAATTACCCTTATCTCAATTGAAAATTGACAAATCATTTGTCGAGGACATAGCAGTCGATAAGAGTGATCTCGCGATTAGTCGGACTATTATTGCTATAGCATATAACTTAGAGTTGAATGTAATTGCGGAAGGCGTCGAAACTGAAGAGCAAAAACAATGCTTGATGGATTTAGATTGTATGCATTTTCAAGGGTATTTGTTTGGCAAGCCTATGCCGATGGATAAGTTTGAGGCGTCGCTTAGGAAAGTAACCGCTGGGTAGGCTGTCTACGGTGTGTTGTCCCTGGCCGATCAGTTTTCGAAAATCATGACGAGCAGCTCATATACGACAATCCAGCGACCTCAAAGAACTCAGACGGCTTAGGCCTATAGTATTTCTCCTCCACCTCCTTCGACTGCTCGGCGTAGGGCTGCGTCATGACTTCCTGCAGCTCTCGAATTAGAGAGTAGTTCCCCGCAGTCGCTTGGCTGTACGCAGGCACAACGAACCACTCTCGCAAACTGTATTTTGGGTTGACGAGTTTCATCTGCCTAGAGAGCTCCTCACGGGAAGGGGGCTGCGCAACATTCGCGCTGACTATGAGAGACTGCCATTTTGCGAGCCACTCTGACCAGCGCTTATCCATCCCTTCGGAGTCATCGTAGAAGCTCTTTTTGAGTGGGCCAATGTCGTCGGGTACCATCGAGAGCTCGCGGAAGAAAATGGTGTAATCGACAGGTGTTTGCACCATGAGCGTTTCGAGCTCACTGAACAACGCCGCGTGAAAAGTGCCGAGTCCAAGTTTGGCAGCCCACATCTTCTCCATTTGCGCTTGCATCACTGTCGCAAAGCCACTTCGAATCTCGTCGAGCTGTTGCAGATAGTCCTGATGCGACGTCAGTGATGTCAGCAAGGGCCACAACGCCGTACAAAACATGTGGAAATTGCGTTCCGCTGCCACGGGTTGGTTTAGAAGCGCGAAGTGATCTCCGCCACCCGTCCATGGCTGGTAGTGCGGGTCGAACACATCGCAGAATCCGAATGGACCGTAGTCGAGTGTGAAGCCACCGGCCGCGCAGTTGTCGCTGTTGAAGTTGCCCTGGCAGTAGCCGACGCGGATCCAGTTCGCCACAAGCGACGTCAGACGATTACGGAACTCGCGCGCGAGCAACACCACTTTTTCGGCAGTGCTTAGTTTTTTGTCGATGACGTCACCGTACTCACGGTCAATCAAGTGCAACACAATCTGCTCGAGCTCCTCCATCGCTTTCGGGTGTTCCTTCTTGCGCGTACGGCGACCGAAGAGCTCGAGTTGACCGACCCGAATGAACGACGGTGCGACGCGCGTCGAAATGGCGACTGCCTCCGATATAAGCATGTCAGGATCTTGCGAGCGCGAGCCCTCCGAATACCACGGCCGCTTGACCTTCTCCGTTTTTGAAACGTACAAACTCAGAGACCGTGACGTTGGCACACCGAGCGCATGCATGTGCTCCTGCGCTAAGAACTCCCGAACACTTGAGCGCAGGACGGCGCGACCGTCCGCGCCGCGGCAGTATGGCGTCCGGCCGCCACCTTTTAGCTGCATTTCCCAGCGTCGACTGTTGATGACGGCCTCAAGCACGGAAACTGCGCGGCCGTCGCCGTATCCGTTGCCGGTTAGGAACGGGCACTGTTGTGTGTATTCGGTGCCGAAGATGGACAATGCGTACCCACACGCCCAACCCACCTTGCGCATCGGCTTCGGAACGTGCGAGATGTCGCCGGAGAACATACGGACGAAGTCGGACGACTGTGCCATGCTGTCGGCGAAGCCAAGTTCGCGAAAAAAGTTTTTGCTGTGAGCGACGTACTCAGGGTCTTTGATTGGCGTGGGATTGATGGGGACATAGTGGCCCGTAAAAACTTGTCGCGGCGCGTGGTCTGCTTCGTCTTTTTTCGCCTCAGGATCGCAGTTGAGCGTGTCCATAAGCGAGTAGTTTGCCAACTTTGCAAGATCGTCGAGCGTCGAGATGGTTGGGGAGACTTCCTGGGACAGTCGATTTGTCATAGATTTACTCATGGCGCGAAACGTGATTCTTTTTTCTTCGCTGTTGATTTGAAAGTATAGAGAGTTTGGCGACGGCAGAGTGTTCCCCTGATCGTCCCTCCAAGCCTAACATGGAAAATGGCCTACCAGATTTAACCAGTAAGCCATTGATTTATTGGTGCGCCCGGAGCGATTCGAACGCCCGACCCCTTGGTTCGTAGCCAAGTACTCTATCCATCTGAGCTACGGGCGCAAAACTATTGAAGCATTTATCTTGGCGGAGAGAGAGGGATTCGAACCCTCGGTAAGGCTATAAACCCTACGCTCCCTTAGCAGGGGAGTACCTTCGACCACTCGGCCATCTCTCCTAAAGGAAGGCCGCGAAGCTTAACGTAATCC
>Ga0194044_10001334_pt1 | contig 12534 bp, 14 predicted proteins | sample JunL4417m_MetaG_FD_155460 | JGI IMG/M metagenome (GOLD analysis project Ga0194044, IMG submission 155460) | Anoxic zone freshwater microbial communities from boreal shield lake in IISD Experimental Lakes Area, Ontario, Canada - Jun2016-L442-17m | ecosystem: Environmental > Aquatic > Freshwater...
AATGACATTCATCCGTTTTTTATATGGTAGCCGCTCTAATAATTTTACCTGTTCGTTTTCATAGATTCCTCTGACGGATAACATATTTTCCTCCTAACTTACCTCAAGCGTCCAAGTGTTTCTTCTACTATCTCTTACTGAAGTCCGATTTTTTACAGCTTCTCACTAATACGCCTCTGTCTTTTCTTTCGAGGGTTATTCAAAAGTCGAGTCATTATTTCTCCACAAGTCTGCACTAATACTGGCGAGGGTGTTCGCCAGTTTCCCGCCAGAACTTCTTTTTGCAGGGCTGTCATGGAACGAGGAACCGGGGCATCTGGCTCAAACAGCTCGCATTCATGAAGATGGTTGTGTTCCTTGCCTCCCTTGCCGCAAAGCACCAGATAGGAATCATCAACAGCATCAAGCATCCCGTTTTGTCCTTCCACTTGTGCAACAAAGGCGGGATCGGGCGGCAATGACTCCACAACCCCCGGCAATAGTTTGTGATAACCAAATTGGACAATGTCACCAATTGAGAAAGTAACCATCTTTCATCAATCTGTGTCTGTCTGAACGTGCAATTATTAAGTTGTTTTCTGGCCTATCACCATAAACTTTATTAATCAAGCTGAATTGATTTATTGATTGAAATCACGTATATTTCGCGTCTATCAGAAAAGCAAATGGTGGAGAATCAATACTTGCCACTCTGGAATTGGCTGCAACAATCGGCTGTCCAGGGGATATATCACCGGATAATTTTTCGATGGCGTATGGAACATCTTCTTTTTCTACAAAACCGAATATGTCAGATTTCATAGCGGGTAATCCTGCTTTTTCTTGTGACATGGCAGCCAGAAATGGTTCATGACCAGAGGGCTCCAATTGCCCAAGATGAGAGGAACCAAAAACGGCTTTGCAAAGTTCGTTAGTGCCTCCGGGGGTAAAGTCGACGCATTTGTGACTAAACCGAGTCCCAAGCCCTTAACGAACTTCAGGAGCAGAATAATCCAGAACGATACGGGTGTCAACCAGGAAATCATACCAAAAGGAACCAGGATTGCGGGACAGCTTGAGGAAAAAAGAAAAAAATATCAGTGCGCGTGGTGGGCGAATCTCCACCGGTCCTGCGAACCCGACACTGGATATAATAACCCACCAGCCGCTAACTCAGGGTTCTGGCACGCCTTCCGACGTGCGTCCGCGCACTGATAAAGAGTTCGATAAGAGCATTCTACTACTTAAAGATGGGGTAGGCAACGAGGCATATCGTTCTGCCAGCCCGGAAGGGGTTACAGAGAATGCCTCTACCCTTTCGGAATACGGTTTAAATATAAAATCATCGAACGATGATGTCAACAAAATCGGATATTGCTTGTGTGATGCCTGTGCAGGGAAACACCAGGGAGGCAGCCTGGATCATGTTGCCGGATTCAGCAAAGTGATAATTGTTTTTGCTGTACCCTTATTTCGCACATAATTCGCAATGGAACGCCTTCTTCCTGTGAATGTTTAAATTTTCTTTTTGTCCTGCCCCTTCCTGATGCCGGTCAAAACATCAAAAACGCAGACGGCGGAATTATGCTTTTTTGCCGGTTTTCCCTCCCCCCAATACCCCACAAATATAAAAATGTACTTTCCAACTCTTTTTTTCTCTACCGGTGTTCAACCTGCTACGCATTTCTGAGTTTCAAAAAAAAGTCAATGCAAATATTTTTTCGTTTATGCTTTTTTGTAGCCGGTTTTTCCCTGATAATTTGAACACCAATTCACATCTTTTCACATCTTCCAAAATTCTGCACAACATGTAAAAAATGGGATAATTTTAGGATAGCGTTTTCCAAAATGTACCTTAAGCATCATAATTATTTAAAAATTCTGATAAGCACAAAGGGATTATCACCCCTTTATTCCTTGCCATCATGTAAAGTGCCTGTTCCCTTACATCATAACATTTCAACAGCGTCAGCATCGCCCCAGCTTTTCACCGACGTTCCCTCCCGCGCCCTTCCAAACAAAACGGCTTCACGGTGTCCGCGTGGAGCGACATGATAGGATTACCTTTTTGTTGCTGCGGCTCGCAAAGCAGTTTTTTTCTCATCATCTGGATTTCCGAAAAAACTTTCATCTTTTCCAACTTTCAGCAGAAGACCCCATGCCTTGGTACCATTTGGTGCGAACAAGACATAGAATGATTAGTCCCTTCATAACAGCACTCTTTTCAACATCAAAATAGACCTTTGCGTCGACTATTGCTTCATAAAGACCAAACACAAGTGCCACAACAATAACAATACACCACAACCCCAAAATCATCCCAATGCCAATGGCAGTGCCGATTGCTGCGCCAGCTTGTTTAAGGATACGAATGGTATCCTTGAACGCCGGGTTATGCGCCAATGACTCTTTATTGTTGCACCGCCCCCAAAAACTATTCACACAGAAGACGCACTCCGTCCCCGTCGGGGATATCCTCTTTTATAATTTTCAATCCGGTATCTGCTCAGTATCATTGTTATCGGGATAATATTTTCAATATTTGTAGGACAATACGCTGACAAATACAGAAATTCGTTTACAGGATGAGTTAACAATATTTCATATACAATTTTTCTGGTATCATAAGATAGTTCGTTCAATCCGTCCAACGGAAAACTGCGGGGACCAATCTCAGTTTTCTGTGACATTACCGAATAATCAAATATGGTTATTCCGACTGCTTTTCTGTTATCCTTGTCAATACGCAGCAGAATCTGATCATTCAGTTCGATTCCCGTAGCAGGTTTGCCGACATCGAATGTTATATATAGCGAATCGCTTATCTCATCATATTTTATAACAGGCTCTTTCATATTTCATCCTATTTCTTTCTGATATGCGGTGACAATATAGTTGTTCAGAACCGGTTTTTCATCATTATTTTGTCTGTATCTGAACAGAACAACTGCAATGATATGAGTGTTGTATTCTGCTAAGACATCAAACTGTCTGTAGTATCGGTATTTCTGCTGATTATGCGGATTTTGTTTTCTCTTACCATGTTTTATTGTATCTCGGAGATGATTTTCCTAATTTTTCATTACAGGGTGATTGATCGGATCGGTAATATGCTCCCATCTTTCCTGAGTCAGACATATCTCATTACCATATTGATCTGTTACAGACCAGCGAATTGCTGTCATATCCATAAAATTTTTCAACATACTATTATGATTATCAAAAAGCAAAACAAGTAGTTAATCAGTTTCTGCATATCATCTGTTTTAAAAAGATATACAGAATAATTTCGAGTTTCTTTTGCATAATGATTGGGTTTTGTTTTTGATTATCATCGCCTGCATTTCCTCGTTTTTTTCGAATTGCACATACTTGCATTATTGTTTAGACCGGCCATTTTTAAGGATACGGATGGTATCCTTGATTCCCTGCCCCATTCATCCAGAAGTTACCCTATGATTAAACTGCCATGTATGTCAAACGAATTAACACATTCCTACCGCGCGCCACTGCCCGAAGTCGTTGCAAGCGCGACTACAGGGGGCCGTCATTGAAAGGGCCTTCCCCATTCGGAAATCAGGCTGAAATTATCCAGGATGGTCCGGCTACCATTTCTGAACAGTATGGCGGCGGGTTCATCAAGGCGGGGTTCTTTTTTGTGTTCAGGCGATGAGAGAGAAGTTAACAACCCCCGGTGGTGCATAGATCGGCCACAGAGCGCTGGGGCATAACATTCTTTAGGTATTGTTAATATTTCCGGCCCGCCCAAAACTTAAGAATAGGATAACTATTGCTGAGTCGAGCTTTTTGACTCATCCAGCATTTTTTTGACCATTTCCGATAGATCGCCTATTACCAATGGTTTCATGAAAAACCCTCTGACACCCGTATCCTTGGCTTGCTGATCATCGTTTCCGTTGCTGAAACCGTACGGAAAATGATCGGAATCCCAGGTGACGGCGACCGTATCGTCTGCCAACACAATATCGCACTTGCGGGATCTGCCGATGGTGAATTTAGGGTCAAACTGCTTCCGCTCCCATGCGAATTTCTCACTGTAGTGTAAACGCTCAATCGGTTTGTGCTCAAGCAAATCGGCGATGCCCGAGAATCCCCCAAATTCGCTTGCATGCTCCCTTAACCCTTCATCTACTACGAAGCGTGGAAGGTCCTTTCGGTGAAGATATTTGCAGGTCGTTCGTTCTGGATAAAAAAGCACTGTGTCATGCTTCACACAGTAGCCGGCCCCCCTACCGATAAGGAGGCTCTGCCCACAATTCTGAATGCAGTTCCGACAGCTAAAGAGTTCGTCCACGACTATGCCCTCCTAAAATACTTCTGTATGTTCTGAAACGCCCAACTGGTCAAATTTTTGCGATCTATGCCGCCGAGCGAGAAATTCCATTTCACCAAACCCTCTTGGCGACGCTTTGCGTAGCGCTGAGCCTGAAGTGCTCTGACGCGCTCTTCCTTCTCATAAATGGTTGCATGTTCCCAATATCCAGCTTGGGAACATGCACAGAGCAGCTCGGATTCTTGTGTTCAGACCATAAAGCCACATTCTTACGGATGCCATATAGCATCCCCTCCCAGGAATTTACCCACGATCTCCACGTATTTCTGCAAGGTGTTGGCCTTTTTAATCTTCTTAAAAAAGGTTTCTCCGTTTTCAAAGGACCTGAAAAAATACAGCCAGTAGCTTTTCATTTTATCTACCAAATGGGATTGCCCGCTTAACTCGGCCCTGTAGGCTTCAAACAGATCATCATGGAAATTTTTAAATCTTTCCACAGGTTGAGAGATGTTTTCTTCTCCGGATCGAAGAATTCCCGGCAGAAACGGATTGGAAAGAACACCTCTTCCGATAAGCCAGCGGGAAATGGTTTTGAACCTTTCTTTCAGATTGATAAAGGAGTCGTAGTCAAAGATGTCGCCATTATAAGTGACCGGAATCTTCAGCAGCGGCAGGCATTCCTCGAACGTAGCCAGGTCAACTTCTCCGCTAAACATCTGGACTCCGGTTCGTGGATGGATGATTAACTCTACAATGGGGTATTGATTGAAGATGGGGAGAAGATTAAATATCTCCTCTTTTTTTTCTCTTCCGATTCTGGTTTTTATTGATAGCCGGATTGGGATGCGGGGAATGACATCGTCCAGAAAAGCCTTTATCAACCCAGGGGGTGGCAGCAAGCCAGAGCCCCGCTGCTTTTTAGCGACCATGGGAGCAGGGCATCCCAGGTTCCAGTTCACAGTGTCGAATCCAAGGTCGTGGAATGTCGTTGCAAGTTGAATAAATCCCGCCGGATCATTGCCGATAATCTGAGGAACAACCGGCATCCCGTGGTTGTTTTCAGGCAAAATGTCCTTGATATGGGACCGGCTGATCTGTTTTGCCGAAAGCGTATTGATAAAAGGGGAAATAGCGGCGTCAATCCCTTGGAAATGAACCGAATAAAGATTCCTGTAAAGGGCATTTGTAAGGCCCCGTAGGGGGGCAAGAGATAGAAACAGGGGTGACACTGACTTGTCTTCCTGCAAAATTAAACCGGTTCAATCGAAGTCAAGTACATGTTGCCCAAATCCAAAGTCGGCGAACTGCTGCGCCGGGATGAGTTATACTGCGAACGGGCATAATCTGCGCCTTCATTATGCTCCATCCCCCAGCGTGGGAGATACTTCCCCTTTCATCATGATTTTTCGATGGCTTCCAGATTGTTGGGTAGCATTTCTCCAGCTTAGGGTCAAGAAGTTTTTCCCTCCCAGGGTCTGACAAAGTAATAGAATTCTTGAAAAGTATGCAATAGCCGGTTACTGTATACTGCTTTTATGCTATCATCGTGATTTTCGATTGGATTTCCGATTATCAACCTGCTATATAAGCGAAGAGTAGTGCTATGGTAGAGTATGCAGTAGGGATTCTTCGCTGAAAAGGTAAATCATATATTGACTTCAACTAACGAAAGGAATTTCCAATGAAAACAGCTCAGAGTTGCCGGTTGATCGGACTCGTCGTGATGGTAATGGCAGTTGCAACGACTGCAGCCGCTGATAAGACATCTTTTGGTCAGGATGTATTAAAAAGCGCCCAACAACTGGCCGCAGGGAAAGATTCTCCGCAAAACAGCCAGATTGTTGATGGCCTGAAAGAGGCCCTGCAGGTGGGAACGGACAACGCTGTCAAGAGCGTGTCCCGACCGGATGGGTATTATAAAAATCAGGACATTAAAATCATGCTTCCCCAATATGTGCAAAATGCTGAAACGGTCCTTCGGGCCGCAGGCATGGGGGCGACCCTCAATGAATTTGAACAGAGTATGAACCGGGCGGCCGAAAAGGCCGCACCCCAGGCAAAATCGCTTTTTCTGGATGCCGTCAAGCAGATGAATGTCACGGATGCGGAAAAAATCCTGAATGGCCGCGACAACGAGGCAACCCTCTATTTCAAGGATAAGACCAGTGCGCAGCTCCAGGCGCTTTTCATACCGATCGTCAAAGAGTCCATGTCTTCGGTCGGCGTCACCCGGATATATCAGAGTCTGGAGCAAAAGATTCAGAGTATCCCTTTTGCTGGCGCCACTTCCTTTAACCTGGATCAATATGTGACTGAAAAATCGATTGACGGGATATTCGTGATGCTGGCCAAGGAAGAGGCCAGCATTCGCAAGAATCCTGCGGCGCGTGTTACCGATCTTCTGAAGAATGTCTTTGGGAACCGATAATTGGAGTTCTTTACCATGAGTATGCTGCGAAAGAGCATAATCTGCGATTTCCTTACACTCCCTCTCCCAGCGGGGGAGGGTTGGGGTGGGGGTTTAAAAATGCAGGATTATGCCCGTTCGCAGTATATCAATTCCAGTTTGTTCATAATTTCCTCAGATAGGCAATCTTTTTTTCGTATCAGATTTAGCATAATGGAACAACAGACAGTTTTGAAGAACAGAACACAATGTTTTGCCAGTTGAGTTGATGATTCCCTTCCGGCATTAAATTATTTTTGGTACATAACTGCTGTCCTGTTGGCTTTGTTTACAACTTCTTCAACCAGCCAATCCGGATCTATCACCCGCGCATCTTCTCCGAAGGATAATATCCAGGCGATCAGTTCCACTTTTGATGAGGCGGAAAATCCAAGACGAATTTTATCATCGTCGTTCTCTATCCAGTCTCCCTCCGGGTAAGGCGTTCCCCGAATACTACACTGCTTGCCACCAAATTCTTTCATATCCCAAAGACACTACGGCATATCTCAGCAGATTCAGATCCCCGTATTTTGCGTCTAATGCGGTCCCGTAGGCTGTTACCTGGGTGATCGCATCCGCCATTTTTTCCTTCATGGTCGGCATGGCTTGCAGTGCTTTGGCGCTTAATCTCCCGGCTTAAAATCGTCACATACCCGATTGCGAATTCCCATCGGTCGGTTTTTTCTTCCTTGAAACTGTATGCCTGACTCCTTTCAAAAATATTATGATTCAACTTGATCATCAGTGTAATTTTAGATAGCATTCCAAAGTCAATAAAATTTCTAATAACGACTTCGGCAGAGAGCATATCTGAGGTTGCCGAGGCTGAGAAACGAAAGTGGATACACCATGACCAACAAACCGCATCCGACCAATGTGCCTGCCCGATGTATTGTATCACCAGGCAGTTTTTTCTCTACAAATGCCGAGAAGACAAAGCTGAACTGGTTCCTGTTCGAGTATGCTCAGGAGATCGAGAGCACCATCCGCAGAACAAAACAACTCAAAAAACTGCTTCTGCGGAAAGGAGTCGAGGATTCTCGCATAGCCGACTTCTGTGTCCACTATTCAAAACACATGAAGGGACAGATTCTCGATAAGCTTGCTGGGCGAATACCCAATGTCGAAATTGGATACGAAGAAATCGAGGTATTCTTTCCTGAAATTGGAGATCGTCTTGTCAACCAGGTACTCAAGGTTGTCGCCAAGGCATGGGATGCACAGACGAAGGCGTGCGTGACATGCCCGACGCGATGCATCTCGGAGCGCAACAAGCGGGCGCCCATGTTTGACGAAGCGTACTACTGGGAATAGAGATGTCGAATCGGAAGCTGAGGAGGAGATTCAACCAATGACTTACACTATGTGGTTTCGGTGGTTCTGTATCCTGTTGGTGTTCTGCTGTGTGCAATCAGCGGATTGCGTCGCCGATAGTCGTTCTGCAGCCGTGGCGGGCAAATTTTATCCGGAAAATCCCAGCCGACTTTCTGCAACTATTGACGCAATGATGCGCGATGCTGTGTCCGCCGAGATGGAACCGCCAATTGCGCTGGTGATCCCCCATGCCGGGTATGTGTATTCCGGTCAGATATGTGCGGATGCGTTCAAGCTGGCTTCCCGTTTTTCGTTCGACCGGATCATTATCCTGGGGACCAATCACACGACTCCGGATTTTCAAGGCATATCCATCTTTGAAACCGGTGAGTTCGAGACCCCGCTGGGCCGGATTCCGATTGATGAAGAGATCGCAAAAAAACTTCTCGCAACTGGCAAGCCAGTGACTGCCGATCGCCGGGTTCATCGCCTGGAGCATTCGATTGAAGTGATCCTGCCATTCATCCAGAAAGTGTTTCCAAAGGCAAAAATTGTTCCCGTCATAATCGGTGAGCCAAATATCGATATGTGTCAAAGGTTCGGGGGCATTCTTGCCGAAGCGATCAAGGGGAAAAACGCCCTCATCATTGCCAGTTCGGACCTGTCGCATTACCCGAGCTACAGCGATGCCACCGAAGTGGACCGTCGCACCCTGAATGCCGTGACGCGGCTTGATCCCGGCGCGTTTCTTGCCGAAGTCCGACGGCAGGAGGGCCTGTCAATCCGGAATCTGGCGACAGCCGCTTGCGGACTGGGGCCAATCATGACAGCAATGGCTGCAGCCGGATCATTGGGTGCGGACTGTGGCCGGGTAATCAGTCATGCCAATTCTGGTGATGTCACCCTTGGCGATTCCTCCAGGGTGGTTGGCTATGCCGCTGTGTCTTTTTGCCAGGCATCCCGGCCCTGCAGCGAGCCATTGCAAGCCGGAATCCCGATCAAGGATGTCACCAAGCCACAGACTCTGACCGGTGAGCAGAAACAGGCACTGCTGGCGTTTGCCCGGAACACCATCCTGCAGTATCTGGAAACCGAAACCACGCCGATGTTCAGGCGGGATGACCCCGCTTTCATGGAAAAACAGGGAGCATTCGTCACGCTGAAAAAACACGGCGAACTGCGCGGGTGCATCGGCAACATGACACCGGATTTGCCTTTGTACCAGGTCGTTGGTCGGATGGCCCTGTCCGCGGCTTTCCATGATTCCAGATTTTCCCGGCTTTCCCTGACAGAGCTAAAGGATGTAAAGATCGAGATATCGGTTTTAACGCCCTATCGACGAGTTGAGTCCGTGGACCAGATACGGGTCGGACAGGATGGTGTCTTCCTTAATCGCTCCGGCCGCTCCGCTGTTTTTCTGCCCCAGGTGGCGCCGGAGCAGGGCTGGACCCGGAATGAAATGCTGGACAATCTTTGCCGCAAGGCCGGGCTCGCATCAGATTGCTGGAAGCAGGGCGCGGAGTTTCACACCTTCCAGGCAATTATATTCAGTGAACAGTGATATATGAACAGTGATCCATCGGGTTCGGCTGTTTTAAACGCCCGCTGTCCATCTAATTGCTACCAATCCGGAGTATCTGTGCTGGATTCCGTTTTGTTCGGAATCGGATCCGTATCAATTCTGGCTCAAGTGGTTCTTTTCCGGGAGTTTATGGTTGCCGGTTACGGGGTGGAACTCATATCTGTTCTGGCCCTGGGCGTATGGATGCTCCTGAACGCTGCGGGTGTTTTCATGGCGGCGTCAAGGCGCGCAGCAGCCCCGAATCTGTCCGCTGCGTTGTTTCTGGCTGGTCTTGGGCTTGTGGCCGACATGGTTTTCATCCGGTCGCTGAGGAGTCTGGCCGGCCTTCCTCCGGGGACCTATCTTCCGCTGTACGTCTTCATCCCAGCCGTTGTTGTCGCTCTGGTGCCGCTTTGCCTGTTTCTGGGCGCGGCCTTTCAGCGGGCCGCTGATCAGGGGATACTGCACAGCCGCACCTTGGCTCGCGCCTATACGGTAGAGTGTTCTGGCAGCGTATTCGGAGGCCTGCTATCTGCTCTGATGCTGCATTGGGGAATTCAGAACATGGCCCAGGCTCTGGTCTGCACGGCCATCACGATGGTGGTCGCCGCCCTGGCGGTGGACCGAATTCCGGGCAGAAGCCACGGTCCAGGCTTTCGCCGTAGAGTCGACATCCTGCCGGCTACCGCAGCCGGCAGGATGTCGGCTCTACTGGCGGGATTATGTCTGATCGCTCTGATAGCAGGTTCCGACAAGCTGGACCAAGCCATGACCCGGTGGAATCACCCCGATCTAATGGAAAGTCTGGATTCCGGATATGGCCGGCTTACAGTGACCCGAAGCCAGGGCCAGACTGTGCTGTATCAAAACGATGTCCTGATTGCAGACAGCCAGTCCGTCAGCGCCGAAGAACTGGTGCATCTGGCCTGCCTTCAGCACCACAATCCCAGGAAGGTGCTGATCCTGGAAGGGTTGGCGGAGAAGCTCGCCGGGGAGGCAGCCAAACATCGTCCGAGTCAAATCAATCAGGACCAAATCAATCCTGGGCAAATCAATCAGGTTGAAATTGGTCAGATTGAAATCGATCAGGTTGAAATCAATGGTGCGCTGATCCGGTTAACACGGAAGTACATGCCAGCGGATTCTCCGGAGTCCGGTTCTCAGGTCAAAATACACACCTATATTCAGGACGCTCGCCAGTATCTCCGATCTGATAAGGCTTACGATCTAATTATTTCAGGCTGCGCCGAGCCATCGACCGCCTTGGCCAACCGGTTTTTTACCCTGACGTTTTTCAGGGAGTGTCAGGCGCGTCTGGCTCCCGGCGGGATTCTGGGATTCCGGCTGAACTCATCTGAAAACTTCTGGTCTCCAGCCCTGGCGTATCGGAATGCTTCGGTTGTTGCAGCACTCGGCTCTGTGTTCCGACATGTTCTGGTGCTTCCGGGAAGCGTCAACGTGGTGCTGGCCTCACAGTCCGACCTTGTTACCGATCCGGATATACTGATCGCTCGATACCATGACCGGGATCTGAAAACGCAGTTGGTGACACCGCCCTACCTGGAGTATGTCCTTTCCAGTGACCGTCTGACTGAGATCGACCGTATCATAGCTGTACAGGCTGCTCCGCCGAACACGGACGATCGTCCGGTCTGCTATCCGCTGACAACATGGATATGGCTTTCAAGGCTAATGCCGACGCTGGCGCATCAAAACGTTTCTGACTGGATTCAGGCAGCGCTCCGGTATGAATGGATTGCAGGGCTGCTTATTATTCTTGCATGCGGTATCGGGATGAACCGGCTGGCCGCAAGCGGTGGTTCGTTGGCATACGCGGCCGCAGGTTTCGCCGGTTTTGGCGGAATGGTGATAGAGAGCGCCATGATGCTCCATTACCAGACTCAGAGCGGAGCACTCTTCCAAAACATGGGGATACTGTTCATGGCTTTTATGCTTGGCATGAGCGCAGGTGCTGTGGCGACACTGAACTTTATGAAATATTTCAGGGGCGGAAACATTTCCCTGTCTGTGGATGCAATGCTATTTTTTCTGCCTGCTGCGGTATGTATGGGGTGGGCTGGGATTATGCGCTTTAGCAGTGCTACGAATCTGATTCTGATGGCCGCGCTTCTAACTGTCGCCGGATTTGGGGTGTCGGCCATATTCACTCGGTACGCGCACCAATCCGGTCATCCGCGGTCGCTTTATGCAGCAGATGTTGCCGGTGGCGGCATCGGCGCTCTTGTCGGCGGGGTGCTGCTTTTTCCGCTGCTGGGGTTAAGCCGGTCTGTCTTTCTGCTGGCTGGAATGTCCATCGCGGCTGCTATCGGGGTCGCGCTGTCGCGCCGCTGATTATTTTATGTCTTTAGCTTGACAACTTGTACATTTTTTTATTTCAATTAGTGATTCACTGACCATATTGGCCGGCAAAAATAGATATTGACACTTGATACTTTTTTCTATATGCCGAATAATAATCGTTTATCAAAGCCGAACAGTTATCAGAATATCCGAACTTTATAGACATCAAAAAAGGAGAAACGACATGATCAAAACATAGGTAAGTGTCTTTTGTTTTATTTTTACGATGGTTACAACTTAATATTTTTTTCAGATTTATGGTAGTTCAAAGTATATCAGCATATTATCACTATCCAATGGAGGAAAAATGACAAAAATTAAGGTAAGGAGTTTGGATTTCACAAGGATGAAGCGAAGCATTTTTATGCTCATTGTTATTTTGGCTTTGATGCTGTCAGGCAATCCGGTCTATTCCGCATGCGAAAGCACGAGCTGCGTTACCGTTGCAAGTGATCTGAGTATGAAACTCTGTGTAGAATATCAGACGCTGCAATACGAGTTCAAACTTGTTTACGTTCCGGACAAATCCGCGCTTTTCTGGAAAATGGACACATCAACATTCAAACAAATTCAATC